>Ga0208433_1000021_pt1 | contig 165076 bp, 166 predicted proteins | sample 3_EtaG_FD_184075 | JGI IMG/M metagenome (GOLD analysis project Ga0208433, IMG submission 184075) | Marine viral communities from the Subarctic Pacific Ocean - 3_ETSP_OMZ_AT15126 metaG (SPAdes) (version 2) | ecosystem: Environmental > Aquatic > Marine > Oceanic | place: Pacific Ocean...
GAAACAGGCGAAGGATAATCTCCTCTACAGGGTCAAAAGCCCTAGAAATCGCATCCAGCCTGAAGCCTATCCGCCTCTCCCAACACTCTCGCATATCCGACAGCGTCAGGCGCCATGACCGCTCACAACCCATTCATGCCATCTCCTCTACTTTTCTCTCCGCTTTGCGGCCTTCTTGATCTCGCTCGCCAGCATTGAAACGGTTTTGCGGTCGGTTGCGGACAGATCGGCCTTTTCGTTCTTTCCGTAGATCAACAAGGCATAAAGGGGGGCGCCGTCTGAGTAGTAGTAATAGATGACGCGGACGCCTCCGCTCTTTCCCTTGCCTCTCGCCGCGAACCGGACTTTTCGTACACCGCCCGTGCCGACAATCTCGTCTCCTGCCTCCGGATTTACCGCCAGGAACTCGATGAGTTCATCGTGTTCCTCTTCAGTCAGCAGAGCCGCGGCACGCTTCCGGAATATGCTGGTCTCGGCCACGGTGAGCATGCCGTTGAATATAACCCAATGGGGTGGTTTGTCCAGACTAAAATCGCCCATTGGGTTGGTCGTGGAGATGCCGGGATGATGCGCTGCGGGCAAGGCCTGTGGTTCACAGGCGTTCAATCCGGCCTTCGTTCGCGAACAGCGGGAATGGCTTTGCCGTGGCGCGGCCTCGTCCTCACTGTGCTAGGTTGCCCCCAACGAAATCACAGATCAGGGAAGGGGCGGCCTGCCGCCTCTCGAGGCATTTGACGACCGACAAGCAAGGCGCCATCGACGACATCGAAGCGGTCCGCAAGGGCTTCGAGACGCGCGGCTATATCTGCAACGCGCATATCGCCACCTCCATCTTCCTCGCCGAAAAGCTGCAGAAGCCGCTTCTCGTCGAGGGGCCTCCCGGCGTCGGCAAGACCGAGCTTGCCAAGGCCACGGCCGAAATGGTCGGCAAGCCGCTCATCCGTCTTCAATGCTATGAAGGGCTCGACGAGGCCAAGGCGCTGTACGAGTGGAAATACGGCAAGCAGCTTCTCTACACGCAGGTGCTGAAAGAGAAGCTCGGCGATCTCATGTCCGGCGCTCAGGGCCTGAAAGAGTCCATGGCGCGTCTGCACGATTTCGACGACACCTTCTTCTCCGAAGAGTTTCTAGAGCCGCGTCCGCTCCTGAAGGCGCTCTGGCAGCCGGGCGGCGCCGTTCTCCTCATCGACGAGATCGACAAGTCGGACGACGAATTCGAGGCGTTCCTGCTCGAACTCCTGTCGGACTACCAGATATCCGTGCCCGAACTCGGCACCATCAAGGCGCGCACCACGCCCATCGTCTTCCTGACCTCCAACAACACGCGCGAGATCGGCGATGCGCTGAAGCGCCGCTGCCTGCATCTCTACATCCCCTTCCCGGATACGGACCTCGAACAGCGCATCATCGCGGCGCGCGTGCCGGAGATGGAGGCGCGTTTGCGCACGCAGCTCGTTGCCTTTGTGCAGGGGCTTCGCCAGCTTGATCTCAAGAAGCTTCCGGCGGTCAGCGAGACAATCGACTGGGCGCGCACGATGGTGCTTCTCCACGCGCGCGAGCTTGACGCCGATCTCGTCCGCAACACGCTGAACGTGCTGCTCAAGTTCCAGGACGACATCGACAACGTCGATGGCGAGGTCAACGCGCTCGTATCGAAAGCCGTGCAGGCAGGGTAGGGCGCGCGATGAGCGAAGTCCTCGGCGATTTCATCAGGGCGCTGCGCGCCGCCGATATTCGCGTATCGACGTCCGAGTCGATCGACGCCGGCAATGTGATCGATCTCGTCGGCTTCGACGATCGCGCGACCTTGCGCGATGCACTCTCTCAGGTGCTCGCAAAGAGCGAGGACGAAAAACAGGCCTTCACTGAAACCTTCGACACCTATTTCTCCTTCGAGCAGTTCAAGAAGCGTTCCGCTTCCGTCGAGGAGGCCGCGAACGAGAACGGCGAGCGCGAAGAGCAGGAGAGCGAGGAGAACGGCGGCGACGGCGAGGGCGGCGACGGCGGCGATCCCTCGCAATCCGGAAACTCGTCTTCTCCCGGCGGGGACGGCATGGGCGGCGAGCGGCAGGGCGACCGGCCTGCTTCGTCCATGGACCTTGCGTCATTGCTCGAACGCGGCGACCAGGCCGAACTCCAGATGGCGCTTGCGGAGGGCGCGCGGCAGGCGCAGCTCAACCGAATCCGTCTTTTCACGCAGCGCGGCATGTTCACGCGCCGCATCATGGAGATCATGGGGCTCGACGGTCTCAACGAGGAGATCGGGCGCCGCGAGGCGACCGGTCTCAGGGAAAGCGCCGAGCGTCTAGCACAGGCCCGCGAGGAACTGCGCGGTCAGGTTCGCGACTATGTCGAGAAGCAGCTCGAAATCTTCACCGCGAATTCCGGCCGCCAGCTTCGCGAGGAAGTTCTCGCGCAGATGCGGCTTTCCAATGTCGACCGGTCCGACATGCGGATCATGCGCGATCTCGTGCGCAAGATGGCCAAGCGCCTTATCGCGCTTCATTCGCGGCGCAAGAAGGTGGCGCGGCGCGGCACGCTAGACATACGCCGGACGATCCGCGCGAACATCGAATTCGACGGCCTTCTCTTCCATACCATCTGGAAGAAGACGAAAGTCGACCGGCCGAAGGTCATGGCGATCTGCGATGTATCGGGATCGGTCGCGCAGGTCTCGCGTTTTCTCCTGATGTTCCTCTACAGCCTTCAGGAAGTGCTGCCGAATGTCCGCAGCTTCGCCTTCTCCGGCGAGCTCGGCGAGACGACGGAACTTTTCGAGTGCGAGAAACTCGAACAGGCGCTCGCGCTCGTGCTGCGCGACTTCGGCGGCGGTTCGACCGACTATGGGCGTGCCTTCGAGGATTTCGAGGCGCTGGCGATGGACGACATCGACCATCGCACCACGGTTCTCATTCTCGGCGATGCGCGCTCCAATTATGGCGACCCGCGTTCGGACATTCTGAAGCTTGTTCACGCCCGCGCGCGCCGCGTCATCTGGCTCAACCCCGAGGGACGCTCCATGTGGAATTCGGGCGACAGCGAGATGCGCCGCCTCTCCCCCTATTGCGACAAGGCGGTCACCTGCGCCTCGCTGAAGGACCTCGAGCGGGTCGTGTCCGAACTCCTGCGCAGCGCCGTCTGATTCCGGGGATTAGCCGGAGGCGGGGAAATCTCCGCCTTTTGTGACGTTTTCCTTGCATTTCGGTGACAGTCGGGCCTCCCCTAGGCAAGTAATCCCCGGCCCGCTAGACTTTCTGTCTCATTTCGGGGCAGTCGGGGCACCCTCATTCAGGCATGCCTGCTGCACGTCGAGTGCTGCCGTCCGTCCTGACGCAGCTTCCGGCTGTGCCGGAACGGGACGGTTATCGGGCTTGTTTTCGGGTACGGGGGCAATATGGCGGAGCGCGCCATCGTCAGTTCACTGAGCGTCGAAAGGCGGCGGGTTGCGTTTGCATTGATGCTGGCGCTGACGATCGCCGTTCTCTGGTGGACGGGCGCGCATGCTGACCCCATGCGCCTCGCGCCGCCCTCCGTGGAGAGTGCCGCGCTGAATGAGCCGGTGCGCGCACCTGCCGTTGTCGCACCCGCGCAAACGCCTCCGCCCGCACCCGAAAAGAAGCGGCGCTACAACGTCGTCGTGCTGGGCGACTCGCTTGGCGATGGAACATGGGCGGGTCTCTATCACGTTCTGCGTAAGGACAAGCGTTTCAACGTCATCAAGAAATCGCGTGTCGCCACGGGCTTTTCGCGTCAGGACTATTACGACTGGAACGAAGCCGCGCGCGAAATAGCCGCGGAAACACGCATGGACATCGCGGTCGTCGTGATGGGCACGAACGATCGTCAGCCGATCGTCAGGGATGGCAAGCGTCACGCGCTGTTCGATGCCGGGTGGCGCGATATCTATCGTTCGCGCGTGGACGATTTCACGGCGACACTGAAAGCGTCCGGCGCGCGCATCTACTGGATGGAACTACCGGTCATGCGCAGCCCGCGCTTCGGCGCCGACATGGAACAGTTCAACGAAATTTTCGAAGACCGTGCGGCGGCGAACGGCGTCAGCTTCGTGAAGACCGAAGGTCTCGCGACGGGTGCCGATGGCGGCTATACCGCCTATGGCGAGGATCGCTTCGGGCGCACGCGGCTGCTGCGCGCCGAAGACGGCATACACTTCACCATGGCGGGCTATGAACTTCTCGGCGACCGCATTGCCGATGCGATCCTCGCCGATATCGACGGTGCCGCCCTCGTGAATGCTGAGCCACCCGCAGATCGTCCGGTGACGTTGAGCGTTGCCGATGATGCGGCGAGTGAGTTGGAAAAGGCTGAACGGTATGACATGGCAGACAGGCGGCCGGGACGTTCGGATGACTGGCTCTGGCTCGGCGCGACGAACTGACCGGCTCCGCCGCTTTCTCTGTACGCTGATTGCCGCGCTCCTGATCGCGACAGCTCCCTCCATCTCCCTCGCCACTCAATGCGCCATACCGCAAGGTCTCGCTGGCTTCCATGAAGCCATCGCGAAGATCGAAGCGAAGGAGCGGACCCGTCCGCTCACTGTGCTTCATCTCGGCGACAGTCACATTGCTCTCGACAATTTCACGCGCGGGTTGCGCAAGCGCTGGCAGGAAGCCTATGGCGATGCGGGCCGCGGCCTGATGCCCGGCGTTCCTTTCCGTTATTATGCGCCGGATGGTTTCGATGCCGGCATGAGCGGAGCCTGGGACATTGCATCGAGCCTTCCCGCCGATGCCTCCGGTCCTTTCGGTATGCAGGGCTTTCGCGTGAGCGGCAGCGATACGAGCGCCGTCATGACGCTCCGCGCGGAACAGCCGCTGACACGCATCGAAATCGACGCTTATGGGGCACCGGATACCGGCGCACTCCTGCTCAAGCTTGGCGATGCGGCGGCACTGAAACTGCAGACGCGGCAAGATACGCCAGGTCTCGTGAGGCTCAGCTTGCCGGCTGCCAATGTGCACGACGTCCGCTTGTCGCCGGCAGGGGGTGGCGCAATCCATATTCTCGGCTGGAGCTTCTCTTCTCCCGCGGCACCCGGCATTCGCTACGACAGTTTCGGTGTCGTCGCGGCGACAGCCTCGATCACTTACCGATGGGACAGTGAAGTAGTGCGTCAGCAGATCGCGGCGCTCAAGCCGGACCTCGTCATTCTCGGTTACGGCACGAACGAGGGCTACGACAACGGTCTCGATCTCGACGGATACAGGCGTCTCATTGCCGGCTTCATCGACCTCATCGAAATGGCCGCACCCGATGCCTCGATTGCCCTGCTCGGACCCTTCGACGGTGCGCGGCAGGGCACGGGAGCTGCCTGCGGCGGCGGATGGGCGACGCCGCCGAAGCTCGAAGGTGTGCGCGACGTGTTGCGCAGCCTCGCGAAGGCGCGCGGTGCCTTCTTCTGGGATGGCGGTGCGGCGATGGGCGGGCGGTGCGCCGCAGACGAATGGGCGAGGGCGGACCCACCGCTCATGTATGCGGACCGGGTCCATCTGCGCGCTGCAGGGGCGGAGCGTCTTTCGGCGGCGCTGTGGGCAGCGTTGATGGGACAGGGACAGGACGGCGGAGCATGCGGCGCGGCGGATCGAGGTTAACCATAAAGACAGGCAGCGATTGAGCTTTTTGGCCTCAGCGGGGATGATGCGGGCAATGCCGTCATGCCCCCCTGATGGCTAGTTTGGGCGACGTGTGCGCGGGTGATGTACGCGCGAGTATCGGGGCGGCATGCTTTTTCCGACCATCGAGTTCGGGATCTTTTTTCTCGTCGTGTTCGCGGCCAGCTGGGCCGCGCGCGGGACGCCGGAAATCCGCAAGCTGTTTCTGCTTGGTGCCAGCTATTTCTTCTACGGCTGGTGGGACTGGCGCTTTCTTGCCCTTCTTTTCGTCTCGACGCTGATCAACTACCTTGCGGGCCTGGCGCTGGCACGCAGCGCGCGACCGGGCTTCAGAAAGTTCATCGTCGGTGTTGCCGTCGTCGCCGGGCTCTCGATCCTCGGCTTCTTCAAATATTACGGCTTCTTCCTGACCTCCCTCTCCGTGCTTCTCGAGACGGCAGGGCTGACGCGCGATCTGCCTTTCATGCAGGTGATCCTTCCGGTCGGCATTTCCTTCTTCACCTTCCAGGGCATCTCCTATGTCGTGGACGTCTATCGCGGGCATGTGCCGGCGGAGCGTTCGCTCCCCAATGTGATGCTCTACATCTCCTTCTTTCCGCAGCTTGTCGCGGGGCCCATCGTTCGCGCGGCGGACTTCCTGCCGCAGCTTCACCGTCCGGTGAGCCTCACGCGCGCGCATATCGGGGTCGGTGTCGTCCTCATCCTGTCCGGGCTTTTGAAGAAGATGGTGGTGGCGAATTATCTCGCGACCGAGCTTGTCGATCCCGTTTTCTTCGATCCGGCGGCGGTCGGCGCGCTCGACCTTCTCGTCGGCGTCTATGGCTATGCGATCCAGATCTATTGCGACTTCTCCGGCTACAGCGACATCGCCATCGGCATCGCCGCGCTGCTCGGCTATCGCTTCCTGGAGAATTTCGATCAGCCCTATCGCGCGTCGAGCCTGCAGGACTTCTGGCGCCGCTGGCACATCTCGCTGTCGACATGGCTTCGCGACTATCTCTATGTACCGCTCGGCGGCAACAGGCATGGCGAAGCGAAGACCTATCGCAATCTCTTCCTTACCATGTTCCTTGGCGGCATCTGGCATGGCGCGGCCTGGACATTCGTTTTCTGGGGTGCGTTCCACGGAACGATGTTGGCGGTCGAGCGTTATGCGCGGCGCCAGATCGAGTTTTTCGCCCCGGCGGAAACGGCACCCGGCGGGATCATGAGCGCGCTCGGTAGCGGTGCGCAGCATCTCGTGGGTATCGTGTGGACGTTTCATCTCGTCTGCTTCGCCTGGATATTCTTCCGCGCGGACAGCTTTGCCACAGCAGGCAGCTATCTCGCGGGCTTCGCGCGGTGGGACGAGGCGAGCCAGTACGTCACGCCTTTCATGGTCGGCCTCATTGCCATCGCCATGCTCTTCCAGTTCACGCCGCGGCATCTCGGGCGCTGGCTCGCGCGCGGCGTACAGTATTTTCCGTCGCCGGTGCTCGGACTGCTTCTTGGCGGCGGCATCTGGCTCATCTGGGCGATCGCGCCCGAGGGCGTCGCGCCCTTCATCTATTTCCAGTTCTGAGGCGCCATGCTCGATCTGTTGCGTGAAATAGAGAGAGAACTCGGAGGGCATCCCGACGAGGTGACCGAAGCGGAGCGGATCGACGCCGCTGCCACGCGCCGCGCCGTCGGGCGCGTGCTTCGCGCGCTTGCCATCGTTGTCGCTCTGCTCTTCGTTTTCAGCAGCGAACGGCTCGTCACCTGGGTCAACGGCTTCGAGGTCGGACCGGTGCAGGACAGGGTGGTGGCGGCTTCGACCGCATGGAATGCGCTGATGGCCGAAAGCGGCCTCACCATGCCTGCGGAGGCGGTGCGCGCGGAGGTTAATGATCTGCGCGGCATGAGCTGGCCGGAGGTCCGCGCGCACCTCGAAAACGAGAAGGCGCGAGGACGCGAGGGGGCGCGGCTTCTGCGCGGCGCGCTCTTCGAGGAGCAGGGGTAGCGCCTAGAACATCGCCTGCAGAACCCAGAGACTTCCCATGCCCGCGACGAGAGTCGCGATGACGCTTCTCGTCGTCCATGCCACGAGTGCGGCGAGCGCGCCCGCTATGAGACGCGGGTTGTCGAGTCCGAAATAAAGCGTGCCCTGTCCCGTGCGCAGGATGGCGGGCAGGATGATGGCGTTCAGAACGGCTGCAGGCAGGAAGCGCAGCGCGCGCGTTACCGCGTGCGGCAGCACAACGCGCCCTGCAAGCTGAAGGAAGGTGAAACGCAGAAGAAACGTCCCGGCGCCGATAGCGAGGATCGACAGCCAGATGAAGGTATAGCTGCTCATCTTTCTCCCTCGCTTCTTGTGGCGCGCCGCCCCGCGGCAACCTCCACGGCATAGCCCGCGGCGATGCCACAAAGTGCGGCGGCGAAAAGGCCGATATTGAAAGGAAGGCTCCACGCCGCCACAGCGGTACCGCCACCAGCAAGAGCGGCAGTGGCCGTCGCCCGGTCGCGAATGTTCGGCACGATGAGCGCTAGGAAGCTCAGCGGCACGAAGAAGTCGAGCGACCAGCTCGCGGGAACCTTGTTGCCGAGGAAATATCCGGCCGCGGTGGCTGCCGTCCACACAAACCACATCGCGGCCGCGCCGCCCATGTAATAGCGGAACTTCGCCATTGGCGTCATCTCCGCATCCGACATGTAGCGCGTGATGGAGAGGGCGTAGGCCTGATCCGTCATCAGATAGGCGATGAGGGCGTGCTTTCCGGTGGAGAGCGACCCGAAATGTGGGCCGAGTGACGTGCCATACATGGCAAAGCGCAGATTGATCACGAGCCCGGTCAGAATAACGACGGCAAGCGGGGCCGCATCGGCGATGAGCTGGGTGGAAGCAAGCTGGGCCGCGCCCGCGAAGACGATGATGGATTGGCCGATCCCTTGCAGCGCGGTGAATTGCGCGTCGGCGGTGACGGCGCCGGTGATCATGCCGAAGGGCACGGCGCCCGGCAGCAGCGGCAGCATGACCCGCATGCCGGCGATCCAGTCCTGCCGCTTCTTTGCGCTTGTCTCGCTCATGGTCCTCTCCGTGACCGCCTTCAAGAAAAAAGCCCCCGCGAATTTCTTCACGGGGGCTTTCGGTTCGAGTTCTGCGCGTCTAACGCGGAAGTCTCGTTTCCCCCATGAGGAACAGGTCTACTTCGCGGGCAGCCTGGCGGCCCTCGCGAATGGCCCATACGACGAGCGACTGGCCGCGGCGCATGTCGCCGGCCGCGAAGACCTTGTCGAGGCTCGACGTGTAGGTTGCCGTATCGGCCGCGACATTGCCGCGCTGGTCGAGTTCGACACCCAGTTCCTTCAGCATGCCTTCATGCACGGGATGCACGAAGCCCATGGCGAGCAGAACGAGATCGGCCTTGATCTCGAATTCGGATCCTTCGACCGGCTGCATCTTGTCGTCCACGCGCACGCATTCGACGGCGGTGACGTGACCGTCCTTGCCAATGATACGGCGCGTCATCACGGCGAAATCGCGCGCGGCGCCTTCCGCCTGGCTTGATGAGGTGCGCATCTTCAGCGGCCAGTCGGGCCAGGTGAGGAGCTTGTTTTCCTTCTCGGGCGGCGCCGGCATGATTTCGAGCTGCGTCACCGAAACCGCGCCCTGACGGAACGAGGTGCCGATGCAGTCGGAGCCCGTGTCGCCGCCGCCGATCACGACGACATGCTTGCCGTTCGCGAGGATCGGTTCGACCTGGCCGATGGGCTCGTCGGACACGCGCCGGTTCTGCTGCGGCAGGAATTCCATGGCGAAGTGAACGCCGGAAAGCTCGCGGCCTTCCACGGGCAGGTCGCGCGGCTTCTCCGATCCACCGGCGAGGATCACCGCGTCGAACTCGGCCGTGAGCTCCTTCGCATTCTTGTCGACGCCGATATGGACGCCGCAATGGAAGGTGACGCCTTCGGCTTCCATCTGTGCGACGCGGCGGTCGATCAGGTGCTTCTCCATCTTGAAGTCCGGAATGCCGTAGCGAAGCAGGCCGCCGGCCTTCTGGTTCTTCTCGAAGAGATGCACGTCATGGCCGCAACGCGCGAGCTGCTGCGCGGCGGCAAGGCCGGCGGGGCCGGAGCCGACGATCGCGATGCGCTTTCCCGTCTTCTGCGCCGGTACCTGCGGCTTGATCCAGCCTTCCTGCCAGCCGCGATCGACGATGCTGCATTCGATCGTCTTGATGGTGACGGGCTGGTCGGTGAGGTTCAGCGTGCAGCTTGCCTCGCAGGGGGCGGGGCAGATGCGGCCCGTGAACTCGGGAAAGTTGTTCGTCGAGTGGAGGTTGCGACAGGCTTCCTCCCAGTCGGAGCGATAGACGAGATCGTTCCAGTCCGGGATCTGGTTGTTCACCGGACAGCCATTGTGACAATAGGGGATGCCGCAGTCCATGCAGCGCGCCGCCTGATCCCGCACCGCGTTTTCGGTGAGCGGGATGACGAACTCGCGATAATTGCGGATCCGGTCCGCGGCCGGCAGGTACTTCCGGTCCTGCCGGTCGATTTCCAGAAAGCCTGTGATCTTGCCCAACACTTACTCTCCCGCTGCGGCCATCGCTTGCGCCGTTTCCTGCGCGCGCTGCATTTCCCGAAGTGCGCGGCGGTATTCCACCGGCATGACCTTCCGGAACTTGGGCAGCATGGCCTCCCAGTTGTTCAGAATGTACTGCGCACGCGCCGAATTGGTGTAGTGCGCATGGTTCTCGATGAGCTGATGCAGCCGCTCCGCGTCGAAGCGTGTCATGTCGCTCATCACGTCGACACGGCCGTGGCTTTCGAGGTCGCCCGTCTGGTGGCGATGCCGCTCCATCAGGTCGTGCTCTTCCTGAACGGGTTCGAGGTCGACCATGGAAAGGTTGCAACGCTGCTCGAACATGCCGTCCTCGTCCAGCACATAGGCGATGCCGCCCGACATGCCGGCCGCGAAGTTGCGGCCCGTCTCGCCGAGAACGACGACGATGCCACCCGTCATGTATTCGCAGCCATGATCGCCCGTGCCTTCGACGACGGCAATGGCGCCTGAGTTGCGCACGGCAAAACGCTCGCCCGCGACGCCGCGGAAGTAGCATTCGCCGCCGATCGCGCCATAAAGAACGGTATTGCCGACGATGATCGACTTCTCCGGCACAATACCACTCTTCGCGGGCGGATAAACGATGAGCCGGCCGCCGGACAGGCCCTTGCCGACATAGTCGTTCGCCTCGCCTTCGAGTTCGAGCGTAACGCCCGCCGCGACCCAGGCGCCGAAGCTCTGGCCGGCCGTGCCGGTGAGCTTCACGTGGATCGTGTCGTCGGCGAGGCCCGCATGTCCGTGCGCCCTGGCGATCTCGCCGGAAAGCATGGCGCCGGTCGTCCGGTCCGTGTTGCGGATCGGCAGTTCGATCTGCACCGGCTTGCCCTGTTCGATCGCATCCTTCGCCTTTTCGATCAGCGTGCGGTCCAGGACATCGTGGATCTTGTGATCCTGGCTTTCGCAGTGATGGATCGCGACGCCTTCGGGCGCGGCGGGCTTGTGGAAGAGCTTCGCGAAGTCGAGACCCTTTGCCTTCCAGTGTTCCACAACCTTGCGCTTGTCGAGCATCTGCATCTGGCCGGTCATCTCGCTCATCGTGCGATAGCCCATCATTGCCATCAGCTCGCGCACTTCCTCGGCCACGAAGAAGAAGTAGTTGATGACATGTTCGGGCGTCCCGACGAAGCGCTTGCGGAGTTCCGGGTCCTGTGTCGCAACGCCCACCGGGCAGGTGTTGAGGTGGCACTTGCGCATCATGATGCAGCCGGCCGCGATCAGCGGCGCGGTGGCGAAACCGAACTCGTCCGCGCCGAGAAGCGCGCCGATGATGACGTCGCGCCCCGTCCGGAGCCCGCCATCGACCTGCACGGCAATGCGGCCGCGCAGACGGTTCATCACAAGCGTCTGGTGCGTTTCGGCAAGGCCGATTTCCCAGGGGCTGCCCGCGTGCTTGATCGAGGTCAGAGGCGAGGCGCCGGTGCCGCCCTCGAAACCCGATATCGTCACGTGGTCCGCACGCGCCTTCGAGACGCCCGCCGCAACCGTGCCGACGCCCACTTCCGAGACGAGCTTCACGGAGATCAGCGCGTCCTTGTTGGTGTTCTTCAGGTCGAAGATGAGCTGCGCCAGATCCTCGATCGAATAAATGTCGTGGTGCGGCGGCGGCGAGATGAGGCCGACGCCCGGCGTCGAGTGACGCACCTTGGCGATCACCGCATCCACCTTGTGACCCGGCAGCTGGCCGCCTTCGCCGGGCTTCGCGCCCTGCGCCATCTTGATCTGGATCATGTCGGAGTTGACGAGATACTCCGCCGTCACGCCGAAGCGGCCTGATGCCACCTGCTTGATCGACGAGCGCATGCTGTCGCCATTCGGCAGCGGCCTGAAGCGGTCGGCTTCCTCGCCGCCTTCGCCGGTGTTCGAGCGGCCGCCGATACGGTTCATGGCGAGGGCAAGCGTCGTATGCGCCTCGCGGCTGATCGAGCCGAAGGACATGGCGCCGGTCGCGAAACGCTTCACGATTTCGGAGGCCGGTTCGACCTCGTCGAGCGACACGGGCTTGCGGCCGTCATCTTCGGCGGTCTTGATGTCGAAGAGGCCGCGGATCGTGAGCAGACGTTCGTTCTGCTCGTTGATCTGGCGCGCAAAGGCCCGGTACTTGTCCCGGCTGTTGCCGCGAACGGCATGTTGCAGGTCGCGTACGCTGTCCGACGTCCAGGCGTGATCCTCACCGCGAATGCGGAAGGCATATTCACCGCCCACGTCGAGTGCGTTCCTCAGCACGGGGGCATCGGAATAGGCCAGGCGGTGGCGCTCGAAGGTCTCGCGCGCGATTTCCTCGATGCCGACGCCCTCGATCATCGAGACGGTGCCTGTGAAATAGCTGTCGCAGAAGCTCGTGGAGAGACCCACGGCATCGAAAATCTGCGCGCCGCAATAGGACTGATAAGTCGAGATGCCCATCTTGGACATGACCTTCAGAATGCCCTTGTCGACCGCCTTGATGTAGCGCTTCTCGGCTTCCTTCTGGGTCAGCCCCTCGTCGAGATGCGGCAGGAGCTCCGCCAGCGTCTCGAAGGCGAGGTAGGGGTTGATCGCTTCGGCGCCGTAGCCCGCGAGGCAGCAGAAATGATGCACTTCGCGCGCCTCGCCCGTCTCGACGACGATGCCGACCTTGGTGCGCAGACCCTTGCGGATCAGGTGATGATGCACGGCGGACGTCGCAAGCAGCGCCGGAATGGCGATACGTTCGGCCGAGACCAGCCGGTCCGACAGGATCACGATGTTGTAGCCCTGATCGACAGCTTCCTCGGCGCGCTCGCACAGACGCTGGACCATTTCGGCCATCTCGCCTTCGCCGCGGTTCGCCGCGAAGGTGATGTCGAGCGTCTGCGTGCGGAAATGATTGTCCGCCACTTCGCCGATCATGCGGATCTTCTCGAGATCCTCGTTGGTCAGGATCGGCTGGCGCACTTCGAGGCGCTTCACCGACGACATGCCTTCCAGATCGAGCAGGTTCGGGCGCGGGCCGATGAAGGAGACCAGCGACATGACGAGCTCTTCGCGGATCGGATCGATCGGCGGGTTCGTCACCTGTGCGAAGTTCTGCTTGAAATAGGTGTAGAGCAGCTTCGACTTCGAGGAGAGCGCGGAAATGGGCGTATCCGTGCCCATGGAGCCGATCGCTTCCTGGCCATCCATCGCCATGGGTGTCATCAGGAACTTGATGTCTTCCTGCGTGTAACCGAAAGCCTGCTGCGTATCGAGCAGGGAGCCGTAGCGCGGCATCTGCATCCGCACCGGCGGCGCCGGCATTTCCTCAAGCTGGATCTGCGTCGCGTTGAGCCACGCCTGATAGGGGTGGAGCTTCGCAAGCTGCGCCTTCACCTCGGCGTCGGAAACGATCCGGCCTTCCTCGAGGTCGATGAGGAGCATCTTGCCCGGCTGAAGCCGCCACTTCTCGACAATCTTCTCTTCCGGCGCGGGCAGCACGCCCATTTCGGAAGCCATCATCACGTCGCCGTCGTCGGTGACGTAATAGCGCGCGGGGCGCAGGCCGTTACGGTCGAGCGTCGCACCGATCTGGCGGCCGTCGGTAAAGGCAACCGCCGCCGGGCCGTCCCACGGCTCCATCAGCGCGGCGTGATATTCGTAGAAGGCGCGGCGCTCTTCATCCATCAACGGATTGCCGGCCCAGGCTTCCGGGATGAGCATCATCATCGCATGGGTGAGCGAATAGCCGCCCATGACGAGAAGTTCGAGCGCGTTGTCGAAGCAGGCCGTATCCGACTGTTCGTGAACGGCAATCGGCCAGATCTTCTTGATGTCGTCGCCGAGAAGCTCCGACTCCATGGTCGCATAGCGCGCCGCGAGCCAGTTCACGTTGCCGCGCTTCGTGTTGATCTCGCCGTTGTGGCAGATCATGCGGAAGGGGTGCGCGAGACTCCAGGTCGGGAAGGTGTTGGTCGAAAAGCGCTGATGGACGAGGGCGAGCGCCGTCGTCATCTCGGGATCGGTCAGGTCCTTGTAGTACTGGCCGACCTGTGCCGCGAGCAGCATGCCCTTGTAGACGATGGTCCGCGAGGAGAACGAAGGAATATAAAGTTCCTCCGGCACATGGCCTTCCGCGGCGAGCAGCGTGTTGAAGACGCGCTTGCGGATGACGAAGAGCTTGCGCTCGAATGCATCCTGGTCCGCGCAGTCCGCCGAACGCGCGACGAAAACCTGCATGTGGCAGGGCTCGGTCGGGATGACCGAGACGCCGAGATCGGAATTGTCGACCGGCACGACGCGCCAGCCGAGAAGGGTCTGGCCTTCCTCGGCAATGATCTTGTCCACGAGATCGACGATCTTCTGGCGTGCGTCCGCTGCCTTCGGCAGGAACAGCATGCCGACGCCGTAATGGCCTTCGGCCGGCAGTTCGAAGCCGAGCTTTGCCGCTTCCTTGCGGAAGAAGGTGTCGGGAAGCTGAATCAGAATGCCCGCGCCGTCGCCCGCCTTCGGGTCCGCGCCCACCGCACCGCGATGCTCGAGATTTTCGAGAATCCGCAGGCCATCCTCGATGATCTTGTGGGATTTTCGGTTGTGGATGTTCGCAATGAAGCCGATGCCGCAGGCATCGTGCTCGTTACGGGGGTCGTAGAGACCCTGCGCCTCGGGGAGACCCGCTACGCGCTGGGCCGCGAACCGGCTCATATCTTCCCGCTTCTGCGTCATACCATCCCATCCTTAACCCGGACCTGCGACACCGGATTACACTCCCGGACTACAGCGCAGGTCGCCTCGACGTCTTCAAACATGTTCCGCCCGTGCGCCTCTCTTCCCCCTGAGCCGTTCCGGCCGGAGCCCCGATTCCTCGGGGCGGGGGACGCTAGCGAACCGCACGCGTTATCGCAAAAGTTCCGGCCGAAACTTCCGGCGAGACAGATCACCGCCGGACCGCTCTCGCGGTCCGCTTTCCGGCACGCCCGGGCGCCGGGCCTTGAACAGCTTCCGGCGCTCTTGCATACCCTTGCAGTGCCGCCATCGCCGACGGAGCTTTCTGCTGGGTGCTCCCTATTGCCCGGAGCGGAGGCTTACTGGCAGGCCCGACCGCTTGATCGTCCGGTCAGCCAATGGTGCCGGGAAAGCGTGACTTTCCCAGTTGGCGGATCATGCCAAACCCGCTCTCCTGAATCAAGCAAATAAGACAGGAATGCTGACCTATAGCTGAAGCTCGCTCGCAAAATGAATTATGGTCAATTTCCTGCGGTTTCGCCGCGCGGCAGGCTCTGCCATGCTTGGCGCAACAATAGAGGACGTCCATCCCCGCCGGAACAGGGCGGTGACCCGAGAAAGGGAGGCAGGCGTATGCTCAGCAGGATCGACAGGCTGCAGCTAGTCGCGCTCGACGAACGCAACTACACGGAAATCGTGTCCGATCTCTTCGGTTATCGGGGAACGCTGACGCTCTTCGAAAAGGACGAGCTTCATCGTCTCGAGGTCATCGAGCCAACGACTCCCGGCACCACAATGGACCGTTACTTCCGCAAGTTCGGCCAGAGCCTCTACATGGCCTTTGCCGAGACGAGCTGCATCAATCTCATCGCGGAACGCGCGGCGGCGGCGGGAGCAGGGTTCACGGTCGACCGGCCGGAAGGCCGCCCGGCCCATCTGCCTTCCGATCAGCTCTGGCTCCATCCGAAGGCGCTTGGGGGCATGATGCTCGGTCTGTCGCGCCCGAGCATGGCCTGGACCTGGTCGGGCCATCCCGAGCGTGTCGAAGCCGTCGCCTGACGGCGCTTCTCGCGGGCGTCATGCTTCGCTACGATCCGCGCTTCGCGGAAGGAGCGGCCATGGACTTTACGAGCGACAATGCGTCGGGCATCGCGCCTGAAATTCTGGAGGCGCTGGCGCGCGCGAATACGGGCACGGCCACGTCCTATGGCGCGGACGACGTTACGGCGCGCCTCAAGGCACGGCTTTCGGAAATCTTCGAGCGCGAGGTCGAGGTTTTCCCCGTGGTGACGGGTACGGCGGCGAACGCACTTGCCCTTGCCGCGCTCGCGCCACCCTATGGCGCGGTGCTTTGCCATGAGCTTGCTCATGTGCATCTCGATGAATGCGGTGCCCCGGAGATGTATTCGGGTGCGAAGCTCGTGCCGGTCGGCGGCGAGAAGGCGAAAATCGATCCCGTGCTGCTCCGGGCCGAGCTCGACAAGCTGCCTGCGGGCGTCGTCCATCACGTGCAGCCGGCCGCGCTGACGCTGACGCAATCGACGGAACTCGGCAGCATCTATTCGCTCGACGAGATTTCCGCTCTTGCCGCGATCGCGCGCGAGCGGGGCCTTCGCGTCCATATGGACGGCGCGCGCTTTGCGAATGCGCTTGCTGCGCTTGATGTCTCTCCGGCGCAGGCGAGCTGGAAGGCGGGTATCGACATCATGTCCTTCGGGGCGACGAAGAACGGCGCGATGGCGGCGGAGGCCGTTGTCGTCTTCAACCGCGATCTCGCGCGCGACCTCTCCTTCCGGCGGAAGCGGGCAGGCCATCTCCTCTCGAAGATGCGTTTTCTCTCAGCGCAACTCGAAGCCTATCTCGCGGAAGATCTCTGGCTCCGGCTTGCCAGGCATGCGAACGCCATGACGGCGCGGCTTGCCGAAGGCCTTCAAAATGTGCCTGAAGCCGTGATGCATCTCACGCCGCAGGCGAACGAAATATTCGTGCGTTTGCCCGTGGCAACTGTCCAACGGCTCAAGGAGGCAGGCGCGCGCTTCCACCGCTGGCCCATGCCGGGCGACAGCGACGGCGCCTGTACCGTCCGTCTCGTGACCTCGTTCCAGACGGCTCCCGAGGCCGTTGGGCGTTTCATCGCGGTTGCCGCCGGCTGAGCTCTCTTCAGCATTCGTTAAGCGCGGGGCCTGTAGGCTCATGATCGCGAAATCGCGCTTTTCGGCATGGGCGGGACAATGGCGGTTGCGAAAGACGAAAAGACAAGGGAATTCGAAAACCTGATCGCGCAGGCCGAGGCCGCGGTCGAAGCCTTGCGCGACACCTATCGTCAGCAGCTTGCCTCCGATGTTGCCGAACTCTGCGACATATGGGAGCGCTTCGAGGCGGGCGAACCCGTCGAGAAGACACTCGATGCGCTTCATGCCGTTGCTCATAACGTCAAAGGGCAGGGCGGTTCCTTTGGCTATGGTCTCGTGACCGAGATCGGTGCGTCCTTCTGCGACTATCTGCGCAGCGGCGAGCGCCGTTCGCCGGAAGAGCTCAACATCGTCCATATGCATATCCGTATGCTGAAGAGTGTGTCGGATAATGATATTTCAGGCGATGGTGGGGAGACGGGTCGCAGGATCGTCGAAAAACTCCACCTGCTTACCGGACATGAGGACGATTGACGGGTATCAAGCCGTCAGTCTTTCCAGCTTTTCCAGCATATCCGTCAGAACGCGCTCGGCCATGGAGAAGGCTTCGTCCATTTCTTCTTCCAGCGCGCCGCCGCCTGCTTCCATGACCGGCCTTGCGTCGGCGTCCCGGGTCTCCGCGATTGCCCTCGACATCTCCGACACCAGAACGTCGATGCTGAAGGGCTTTGAAACGAACCCGTTCATGCCGGCTGCCTTGTAGGCGTCGCTGTGACCCGCCATGGCATGCGCGGTCAGCGCGACGATCGGGATGTCGTGCCAGGGTTCATCGAATGCGCGGATGACCTTCGTTGCCTGAATGCCGTCCATGATCGGCATCTGGATGTCCATGAGCACGATGTCGAAGCTCTCGGCGCGGAGTTTCTTGATCGCTTCGACGCCATTCTCGGCGATGGTGAGCGTGTGACCGAGCCGTTCCATCACGGCGGACATGAGCTTCCGGTTGACCGGCTGGTCTTCGGCGAGCAGCACCTTCAGCGGCCCCAGGATCGGTTCGGGAGCTGGCGCCGTGGCGCCGGGTGTCTGGCTCACGGCGGCCGAGGTGCCGGCCACGCGCACGGGCAGGCGCACCGTGAAAGTGCTGCCCTCGTCCTCCACGCTTTCGACGTCCACCGTTCCGTTCATCAGCGTCACGAGTTCGCGCGTGATCGCAAGACCAAGACCCGTGCCGCCATAGGTGCGGGAGATCGAGGAGTCGGCCTGCTGGAAGCGTGTGAAAAGGCGCGGCAGCATGGCCTTGGGTATGCCGATGCCGGTATCGCGCACGGTGTAGACAAGCTCGACGGTGCCGGGCTCGCCGGTTGCGTGCGCCACGAGCGACACCGCGACCTCGCCCTTCGGCGTGAACTTGATCGCATTGCCGATGAGATTGAAAAGGATCTGGCGAAGACGTGTCGGATCGCTCACCACCTGTGCGGGAATGTCGCCGATGCAGCTCTTGGTGAGGTTCAGGCGTTTCTCGGATGCATTGGGACGCAGGACTTCCACCACCGTTTCCATGATGCCGGTGGGAGAGGTAGGTCCGCAATCGAGTTCGAGGCGGCCCGCCTCGAGCTTCGAGAGGTCTAGGATGTCGTTGAGGATCGTCAGCAGGCATTCGCCCGATTCCCGGATCGTCGCGGCGCGATCGCGCTGCTGCTCGGTCAAATCGCCCGAGAGAAGAAGGTCCGCCATGCCGATGACGCCGTTCATGGGCGTGCGCAGCTCGTGGCTCATCGTGGCGAGGAATGCCGACTTCGCACGGTTTGCGTTTTCCGCCGCTTCCTTTGCGACGGAAAGGTCGTGCGCGGCGCTGGCGAGTTTGGCGCGTTCCTGTTCGAGCTGCATCGATGTGTGCTGCAGGTCGAGCACGCGGTCCTGCAGTTCGAGCTGGCTGCGCTTCAGCTTGATTTCCGTCTGTTTGCCTTGCGTGATGTCCGTTTCGACGACGATGTAGTTGCGGATGGCGCCGCGCTTGTCGCGAATGGGCCTTACCTCGATCGAGGCCCAGTACTGATGACCCTGTTTGGTGAGGCTGATCGTCTCCACGTTGCGGGCTTCGCCGTCGGCGGCGGACTCGGCGAGAATCTTGAGGGCGCCGGCGCCGGGGTGGTGGGCGAGAAGATCGATCGGACGGCGGCCTTCCACGTCGGCCCGGGCGAAGCCTGTCATGCGGATGAAGCCCGCATTCGCCCAGAGGATGATTCCGGTCCGGTCGGCGATGAGCACGCCCGCATCCGTTCCATTGGCGACGAGAGCGAGGCGTTCGTTTTCCCGCAGGCTGTTCTGCAGGCGGCCGAAGACCTGCGCGAAGAGATCGGAGAGATAGCTGAGCTCGCCACTTGGAATGCCGGCGGGCGGATCGAACCTGCCGCGTCCGCTCGCGCGAACGGCCGTCGCAAGCCGCTCGATCGGCCCGATCACGGAGCGGTGGAGAAGAAAGAAGAGGGCGGCCATGAGGACGAACGCCGTCACGATGCGGCGGAAGAGGGAGGCGAAGATCGAGGCGGTGAGTTCCGCCCGCGCCGGACGCAGATCGACGATGCTCACCGTGCCGAGCTCCGTGCCGGGAACGGTCGCCACATAGACCCAGCTGTCGATTTCCTCGAAACTCAATTCGAAGCTTTGCGGCCGGTCGAGGATGAAACCGGCGCTGATCGCCGTGCGTACCTGGGGATCGGCGAGAAATCTCTGCGTGTCCGGAATCCGGGCCGTCTCCTCGCCGGCGAGCAGCCTGCCGGCGCTGTCGATCAGGTAGATGGCGAGGACGTCGTTATGCCAGATCGCTTCGCGGGTCACGGCTTGTGCCGCCTCGCCGGGACCGAAGTCGCCGTCGTGTTGTGCCCGCATGGCAAGATGATCGCTGATGGCCGCAGCGCGCTGCTCGACATTCGAGAACATCACGTCGCGCAACTGATAGTAGTCTGTGATGGACTGGAAGGCCGTGATGGCGATGAGCAGCGCCAGCATCTTCAATGCGAGGTCGCGCGCCGTCGGCCCGATGAACGAGCGCAGCAGGTGGTGGTTGAACGCGCCGCTCTTGACCTTGCGCATGTCTCTGCGGTTTCCGCCGGAAGCGCCCGGCCAACAAGAAAGTTGAGGCCTCTCCCGGCCTGTCCACCCTTCCGGATGTAAGGCTTTGATTACAGCAAGAGGGTTAATAGCTGACTAAAACGGGCAATGACGGCGGCTGGCGTCGTGCCATTCTTTTAATAATTTCAATCTGTTGCGGCTAAAGATCGATCTCGGTGCATCCCGGATTGGACCTGTCGCAATTGCCGCCTAGGTTGAGGATAGACGCAGGCACCGCGTCACCCCCTGACGAGGCCAATGGAATAGTTCATGTCGATCCGCAATCTCGATCTTATGTACGCCCCGAAATCGGTCGCCCTCATCGGGGCCAGTGCGCGCGAGGGTTCTGTCGGCAACGTTCTTCTCGACAATCTGCTGACGGCGGGCCTTCCGGGGTCCGTCTGGGCAGTCAATCCGAAGGGCGGGCAGATCGGTGGCACGGAGGCTTTCAAGGATGTCGCAAGCCTGCCTCACGCGCCTGACCTTGCGGTCATCGCCACGCCGCCGCAGACCGTGCCGGGCCTCATCGACGAGCTTGGCAGGCGTGGCACAAAGGCCGCTGTCGTCATCACGGCAGGCTTCGGGGAACTCGGCGAGGAAGGCCGCCGCCTGCAGGCGAAGATGCTCGAAGCAGCCAGGCCACATCTCCTGCGCATTGCGGGGCCCAATTGCCTCGGCATCATGGCGCCCGGCAACGGGCTCAACGCCTCCTTCGGCCATGTGCAGCCGGAAAAGGGCAATGTCGCCTTTGTCTCGCAGTCCGGCGCCGTCGTGACCGCCGTGCTCGACTGGGCGACGAGCCGCGGCATCGGCTTCTCGCATATCGCCTCGCTCGGCGGCATGGCCGATGTCGATTTCGGCGACATGCTCGATTATCTCGCCGCCGATCCGAAGACGAAGAGCATCCTGCTCTATATCGAATCCGTCACCGACGCGCGGAAGTTCATGTCGGCGGGCCGCCAGGCCTCGCGCCTCAAGCCCGTCATCGTCATCAAGTCCGGCCGTCACGAAGCGGGGGCGCGCGCCGCCGCCTCTCATACCGGCGCGCTTGCGGGCTCCGACGCCGTCTACCAGGCGGCCTTTCGCCGCGCGGGCATGCTGCGCGAACTCGGCATCGAGGACCTGTTCGACGCGGTCGAAACGCTGTCGGTCCGCTCGGAGCGCCGTCCGATCCTCGGCGACCGGCTCGGCATCCTCACGAATGGCGGCGGCGTCGGCGTGCTCGCGACGGACTTCCTCATCGACGAAGGGGGCAGGCTTGCGGAAATCTCGGAAGAGACCATCGCCGGGCTCGACGCCGTTCTGCCGCGCACCTGGAGCCGCGCCAATCCTGTCGACATCATCGGCGATGCGGGCGCCGAGCGATATGCGCGCGCCATGGAAGCGCTTCTGAAGGACAAGGCCGTCGACGCTGTCCTCGTCATGAATTGTCCGACTGCGGTCGTGAACAATCTTTCCGCCGCGCATGCGGTGATCGAGGCGGCGGAGGCGTCCAGCAAGCCCGTCTTCACGAACTGGCTCGGCGACAAGGGTGCACGCGCCGCTCGCGAGGCCTTTCAGACGCATCGCATTCCGACCTACGAGACGCCGACAGGTGCGGTGCGGGCCTTCATGCTGCATGTCCGGCACGACCGGAACCAGCGTCTCCTGCTCGAAATTCCGCCGGCGGGTCCGGCACAGCCCGAACGCGATCTCGAAAGGGCGCGTTCGCTGGTCGAAACCGCGCTGCGCGAGAACCGCGAATGGTTGAGCGAGGCGGAGGCGAAGTCTCTCCTCGCCGCTTACGGTATTCCGGTCGTCGACACGCGCATCGTCTCTTCCGCCGCCGAGGCCGCGCGGGTGGCCGACGAGCTTGGCTATCCCGTTGCGCTGAAGATTCTCTCACCCGACATCACCCACAAGAGCGATGTTGGCGGTGTGGCGCTCGGGCTCGAAAATGCGGATGCGGTTTCGGAGGCGGCCTCGCGCATGATCGCGCGCATCACCCATCTCTGCCCCGGCGCGGAACTCGAAGGCTTCACCGTGCAGCAGATGGTGAGCAAGCCGGACGCCTTCGAGCTTATTCTCGGCATTGTGGACGATGCCACTTTTGGTCCCGTCATCCTGTTCGGTCAGGGCGGCACGGCAGTCGAAGTCGTGCGCGACAAGGCGATGGCGCTGCCGCCGCTCAACCGGGTTCTGGCGAAGGATCTCATTTCGCGCACGCGCGTCTCGCGCCTCCTCGAAGGCTATCGCGGCCGTCCGCCCGCCGATTTCACGGCAATCGAAACCGCGCTGATGGCGCTCGGCGATATCGCGGCGGACAATCCGGAAGTGGCCGAGCTCGACATCAATCCGCTCTGGGCGGACGAGAAGGGCATCGTCGCGCTCGATGCGCGCGTACGCATCCTGCCCGCCAAGAGCAAAGGCACGGCACGGTTCGCGATCCGGCCTTATCCCGTTTCGCTCGAAGGCGAGCTTGAAGACCGCGAAGGCCGCCGCTACCGGTTGCGCCCGATCAAGCCGGAGGACGCGCCGCTCATCGACGATCTGCTTGCCCATACCGATCCGGAGGATGTGCGTCTGCGCTTCCTCTCGCCGCTCAGAAAACTTCCCCGCCAGCTCGCCGCGCGCCTCACCCAGATCGACTACGACCGCGAGATGGCCTTCGTCGTCTTCACGGATGAGACCTGCGCGGAAGCGGCCGGCGTCGGCCGTCTGTCGGAAGACCCGAACCGGGAGCGCGCCGAATTTGCCATTCTCGTGCGTAGCGATTTCCACGGGCACGGGCTCGGATACTCGCTCATGCAGGAACTCATTGCCTATGCGCGCAGGCGTGGCATCGGCGAAATCTTCGGCCATGTGCTCCGCGAGAACCGCAGCATGCTCGACATGTGCGACGATCTCGGTTTCACGCGCCATTCGATCGCGGACGATCCGACGCTGATCGAAACGCGGCTCAAACTCTCCTGAAAAAGCAAGAAGAGGCGCTCACTGGCGCCCCTTCGCATATCCGTTCGGGATGTCTTAGTCGGCGGCGGTCGCGAGATTGCCCTCGAGCGTCTTCGCGCCCTTGGCCGGTGCCGAAATCTCGATCCGGCGCGGCTTCAGCGCTTCGGGCACGCGCCGCACGAGGTCCACATGAAGGAGCCCGTTCTCGAGATGGGCGCCCTGTACCTCGACATGATCGGCAAGCTGGAAGCGGCGTTCGAAGCTGCGGCCGGCGATCCCGCGATAGAGATAGTTGGTCTCTTCGGGCTCGGCGCGCTTGCCGCTGATGGTGAGCACGTTCTGCTTCACCTCGATGTCGAGATCATCCTGGCCGAATCCGGCAACCGCAACGGTGATGCGGTAGTCGTTTTCGCTCGTCCGCTCGATATTGTAGGGCGGATAGGTGGGGCTCGTGTCCTGCGTCACGGAATCGAGCAGCGACTGGAGCTGGTCGAAGCCGACGGTCGAGCGGTAAAGGGGGGAAAAGTCGAATCCACGCATGAGTCACATCCTCTTCAAGCGATGTTGCCGATAGGGACAGACAGCGTTTTCACCGCCCTCAGGCCGGTGGCTGCTTCCCGGCCGGGCCCGTTTCTCCGGCGCCCGGTTTCGTTTATTTGGGAATTTCGCCTTCGCGCTTCAAGATGGGTATAAGGTCCCGGACGGCGGCGAAAGCCGCGGGCTTGCGGAGGGGAAAATGATGAGGAAACTGTTTTCCGGGGTGCTTCTGGGCGCGGCGCTCGTGCTGTCTGGCGCGGCTGCGGGCGCGGCTTGGGCGGAGGAGGCGGGCGTGATCCGGCTTGGCGCCGCCGTCTCGCTTACAGGAAAATATTCCTCGAACGGCGCCTTCACGCGCAACGGCTACGACCTCGCGGTCAAGCGCATCAACGAGGAAGGCGGGGTTACCGTCGGCGGTAAGCCCTACAAGCTCGAAATCGTTTATTACGACGACGAATCGACGCCCGCGCGCGGCGCGCAACTTGTCGAACGGTTGATCCAGCAGGACGGTGTCGACTACCTCCTCGGGCCTTATTCTTCCGGTCTCACCGAAGCGATCGCCCCCGTCACCGAAAAATACGGCGTGCCCATGGTCGAGGCGAACGGCGCGGCCGTCTCGCTCTTCCGCAAGGGCTATCGCTATCTCTTCGCCGTTCTGTCCACCACCGACCAGTATCTGCGCGGCGCCGTCGATCTCGCGGCGAAGGTGCATGAAGACCCCTCGCAGGTCCGCGTTGCCATGGCCTTCGAAAACGATCCCTTCTCGCAGGATGTGCGCGAAGGCGTCATGGAGGACGCGGCGAAGCACGGCATGAAAATCGTCATCGACGACAAGCTGCCGCCCGAGCTCAACGACATGTCGGCAACGCTTTCCAAGGCGAAAGTGCTCAAGCCCGATCTCCTTCTGCTGTCCGGTCACGACAAGGGCGCGGCGCTTGCCGTACGTCAGGTCGCCGACCAGCGCCTCAACCTGCCGATGATGGCGCTCACGCATTGCGACAGCGCGCAGATCGCCGAGAAATTCGGTGCCGCCGCCGAATATGCGCTCTGCGCCGCGCAGTGGGCGCCGACGCTCACTTACTCCGATGCGCTGTTCGGCAGCGCGGCGGATTATGCCGCGCTTTACGAGAAAACATATGGTCATGCCGCGCCCTATCAGGCGGCCGAATCGAGCGCTGCCGTGCAGGTCTTCGCCGATGCCTTCGCGCGCGCGGGCACGCTCGACCGGAAAGCCGTGCGCGATGCGCTCGCCGAGACCGACATCATGACTTTCTACGGGCCCATCGCCTTCGACGAGACGGGCAAGAACGTGTCGAAGCCCACCGTCCTCTTCCAGGTGCAGGACGGAAAATATGCCGTTGTCTATCCGCAAGAGTTCGCCGAAGCGGAGTTTCGTTGGCCGACGCCCCCCTGGTCCGAACGCTGACCTTCCGGAGACGCCGTGCTCGACAATCTCTCTCTCTTCGTTCAGTACCCGCCGCTCGCGGCCGACGTTATCCTGAACGGGCTCCTCATCGGCTCGATTTTTGCGCTCGCCGCTTACGGTATGGCGCTCGTCTGGGGCGTACTCAATATCGTGAATGTCGTGCAGGGCGAGCTTGTCGTGCTCGGCGGTTACGTCACCTTCCTTGCCGTTCAGGCGGGGCTGCCGCCGCTACTCGGTTTGCCGCTTTCGGCGGCGGTCATGTTCTGTCTCGGCTGGCTGATCTACCGCGCTGTCATTTTCCGCGTGGTGGACAAGGACATCTTCATCTCGATCCTCGCGACCTTCGGCCTGTCGATCCTGTTTCAGCAGCTTGCGAATGCGCTGTTCGGCTCGGACGTTCGCACCGTCGATGCGGGCCTCGGCTCGCTTCATCTTCTCGACGGCACGGTCACGCTTTCTCATGTGAAGCTCCTCGCCTTCGTCCTGGCGCTTGGCGCGGGCGGTGCGCTCTGGCTCTTCCTCCGCCATGCGCGTCTCGGTCAGGCGATCCGCGCCACCGCGCAGAACCCGCGCGCCGCGCGCATCCTCGGCATCGACACGAACCGCGTCTATGCCATGACCTATGCCCTCAATGGCGCGCTTTGCGGCGCGGCTGGCAGCCTCGCCGTCATGGCCTGGACGATCCACCCCTATGTCGGCTTGCCTTACACGGTCCGATCCTTCATGGTCGTGGTCGTCGCGGGCGTGGGCAATGTCGCGGGCGTCGTGGCCGCCGGGCTCGGCCTCGGCGCACTGGAGAATGTCGCGGGCTTCGTCTTCGGCGTGGAATTCCAGATCGCCTTCGTCTTCGCGCTGATGGTCGTCATTCTCGTCTGGCGCAATGCGATGGCGGCGCGCAAGCGGAGCTATCTGGAATGAGCCGCATCACCGATTGGCACATCATGGGCGCGCTCGCGCTTGCCGGTATCGCCGGGCCTCTGCTTCTGCCGGGCCTCGCGACGCAGATCGCCTTTCTCTGGCTCATGGTCGTCTTCGCGCTCACCTGGGACATGCTGGGCGGGCGCATGGGTTACAACTCCTTCGGCAACATCGTCTTCTTCGGCATCGGCTGCTACGCCGCCGCCGTCGTCCAGCGCGATGCGGGCCTGCCCTATTTCGAGGGACTGGCGCTCGGGCTTCTCGTCGGAGCTGCCGCCGCCGTTCTCGCGGCCATCGTCTTTGGTGCCGCCATGCTCGGCATTCGCGGACACTATTTCGCCATCGGCACGCTCGGCCTCGGCATCGCGGCGGGCGAGATCGCAGCCGGATGGGATTATGTCGGCGCCGGGTCGGGCATGGCGCTGCCGCTCTATCCAGGCGAACTCGGTTCTCGCGAACTCTTCTTCTGCTATTCGCTCTTCGCGCTTGCAGGCGTTTGCTTCCTCGTCTTCCGCTGGCTCTATGGCACACGCTTCGGTCTCGCCTTGAATGCGATCCGCGACGATCACGACAAGGCGGATGCGATGGGGCTGCGCACCACGCCGATCAAGATTTTCGCCTGGAGCCTGTCGGCCTTCTTCCTCGCGATTTCGGGCGGGCTTGCCGCCAACATGATCGGCTTCATCGATCCGCGCGACGTGGCCTTTGCGGGCGCGACTTTCGGCGTCTGGATGGTGCTCATGGCGATCCTCGGCGGCAAGGGCACGCTCTGGGGCCCGGTGCTCGGCGCTTTCGTCTTCCACATCACGCAGGAGCTTTTCTGGACCTACCTGCTCGGCTGGCAGCGCGTTGCGCTCGGCCTTCTCATCGTCGTCATCGTCGTCTTCTTCCCGCAGGGCATCATGGGCTGGTGGGCCGCGCGCCGCGCGAGGGCGGTGTCATGAGCGCGCTTCTGGAAGTCCGGGACGTCACCAGGCGCTTCGGCGGCGTCGTTGCAAACAAGGACGTCTCGCTCACCGTCCGGCAGGGCGAAATCGCGGGGCTCATCGGGCCGAACGGTTCGGGCAAGACGACGCTGTTCGGTTGCATCACCGGCACGCATGCAGTCGATGGCGGCGATATTCTTTTCGAGGGCCGCTCCATCGCGCATCTTCGTCCCGCGCCGATCGCGCGTCTCGGTCTTCTTCGCACCTGGCAGCAGACGCGCGTCTATGGCGAGATGACCTGCGCGGAAAACATGGCGATCAGCGCGCGCGAGGCGCAGGGCGGCCTCCTGTCGCTGCTCGGTTCCGTGCCGGCTGCAACCCGCCGCAAGGGTGACGATCTCCTTGCCTTTGCCGGTCTCCACGAGAAACGCGGCGACAAGGCGGGCAGTCTCAGTTTCGGTCAGCAGAAGCTTCTCGAATTCGCGATGGCGCTGATGAACGAGCCGAAGCTTCTGCTGCTGGACGAGCCGACGGCGGGCATCAACCCGACACTCATCAACGGGCTCATCGACCGTCTGCGCCGCGCGAATGCGGAACTCGGTGTGACGCTTCTCGTTATCGAGCACAATATGCGCGTCATCATGAACCTTGCGCATCGCATCACCTGCCTTGCGCATGGCGAAGTGCTGGCGGAGGGCTCGCCGGACGAGGTTCGCGCCGATGCCCGCGTCCTCGACGCCTATCTCGGGGTGGCGTGATGGCGGATGAACCGAAGAATCTCGCGGGCGGCTATGGTGAGGGCACGGTCGACACCGTGCTTTCCTTCGGCGATGTCGCGCGCGAGGCGCAAGCCATGGCGCGCGCCGTGTCGCGAGAGGAGATCGTCGCGCTCGCGAAGGGCGAGCCGCTCCTTTCCCTCGATGCGCTGCACGCAGGCTATGGCGCCATGGAAATCCTCCACGGGATCGATCTCGCCGTCGGCGCGGGCCAGAGCCTCTGCCTTGTCGGCCCGAACGGCGCGGGCAAGTCGACCGTGCTGCATTCGATTTTCGGCTTCACGAAAATCTCGTCGGGCCGCGTTTCCGTTTCGGGCCGCGAGGTCACGCGCCTCTCGCCCAGCGAGAAGCTCCGCGATGCGGGAATCGCCTACATCCTGCAGGACAATTCCGTCTTCCCGGACATGACAGTCGAGGAAAACCTCCTCATGGGCGGTTATCTTCTCGGCGGTCAGGGACAAGCGCAGGCAGCGGCGGAGCGTATCTTCGCGCGCTATGAGCGCCTTGCGAAGCGCCGCTCCGAGCGCGCCCGTGTGCTTTCAGGCGGCGAGCGGCGCCTCCTCGAAATCAGCCGTGCGCTCATCATGGATCCGAATGTGCTGCTGGTGGACGAACCTTCCATCGGCCTCGAGCCGCGCATGATCGACATGGTCTTCGAGATTCTTGCCGATCTCCAGAAGGCGCAGGGCAAGACCATCGTCATGGTCGAGCAGAACGCGAAGCGCGGCCTCGACTTCGCCGATATCGGCTATGTGCTTGTTGCGGGCCGCGTCGCGCTTGCCGGCGAAGGTGCCGGTCTTCTGGAAAATCCGGATGTGGGCCGCCTCTTTCTCGGCGGCTGATCCGTACCGGAAATCCGCGGAAATCCTCATCTCAACCTGAACGCCAGATGAACGGCGGCGCCACGCGCCGTTCAGCCGTCCGTGCCCATTCTGGTTCCGGATCAAAGGGGTCGGTCCGGAACTGGAAGGATGACAAGATGAAGACGAAGATTATTTCAGCCGGTCTTGCCGCCGCCCTCGGGTTTTCGACGCCGATGGCGGCCGAAGCGGCACTCGTGAATGTCGAAACGGGCGCGCATGTCGAACTCGCGCGCCACGATCGCTACGACGACCACCACTACAAGGGTCCGAAGCATTATCGCGGGCACGGGTACTACTACGATCACCGGCCGCCGGTGGTCGTCCATCGCGGCCATCCGCGGCCCTGGTCGCACTGGCGTCCCTATGTCGTGGAGCGTCACCACTATTACGTGGTCAGCGAACCGGTCTACTACTCGTCGCACCCGCATTACGGCCCCTATTACAGGGTCCGCGCGCGCGACCGCGACGACGTCCTGCTCTGGATCGGCATCAGCGCGATCACGGGCGCCATTCTCTTCTCGAACTACTGAGTTTGAGGGGGAGAGCGAGGAAAGGCCCTGCGCATCGCGCGGGGCCTTTCTGCTGTCCGCTCTCAGGGGCGCATCGTCGTCATGTAGGGGCCAAGCGCGATGGCGCGGCGTGGGCCGATCCAGTCGATCCAGTCGCAGAGCTTCGCCCGCGTCTCGCGCGGGTCGATCAGTTCATGCACGGAAAAACCTTCGGCGCGCGGGAAGGGCGACTGGCCCGCGGCGAGTTTCGCCTCGAGTTCGGCGCGCAGGGCGTCGGGGTCTTCCGCCGCCGCGATCTCGCGCGCGAAGGCGACCGCCACGCCGCCTTCCACCGGCAGCGCGCCTGTCGCCGCGCTCGGCCAGGACAGCACATAGCCATCCGGGCCGAAATGCGCCGCGCCCGCCACACCGAAAACCTTGTGCACGATCACGCTCGCCCAGGGCACGCGGCTCTGCATCACCGCCGCGATCGCCGCCGTGCCGTGGCGGATGGTTGCCGCCTTCTCCGATGCCGAACCGATCATGAAGCCCGGCTCGTCGACGAAGGAGAGGATGGGCAGGTGAAACGTGTTGCACATATCGGCGAAGCGGCGAAGCTTCTGTGCCGCCTGCGCCGTCATCGCGCCCGCATAGAAGTGGCAGTCATTGGCGATCACGCCGACGCTCCTGCCGTTCAGGCGTGCAAGTCCCGTGATGAGCGAGGGGCCGAAACGCTTCGTCATCTCGAAGAAGCTTCCCTTGTCCACCACCGCCTTCACGACTTTCCGCATGTTGAAGGGCTTGCGCCGGTCCTTCGGCACGATGTCGCGCAGGCTTTCCTCGGCGCGGTCGCGCGGATCGTCCGTTTCGGCGTCCGGCGGCAATTGCCACACATTGTCGGGCAGGTAGGAGAGGAAGCGCGCGATCTCCTCCAGCGCCTCTTCCTCGGTCGCCGTCACATTGTCGATGACGCCGGAGCGCGAGTGCACGTCGGCGCCGCCGAGTTCCTCCTTGGTGAGGTTTTCATCGAGCGCGCGGGCAACGACCTTCGGCCCGGCGATCAGCACCTGCGCGTCTTCCACCATCACCGAGAAATGCGAGGCGACGAGGCGCGCCGCCGGCATGCCCGCGACGGGTCCGAGCGCGGCGCTCGCCACCGGCACCTCGCCCAGCACCTGCGCGATGGAGCGAAAGCGCGGGCTGGCGAATACGGGTTCGCCCAGCGGTCTCGATTTTCCCTTGCCCGCCGCGCCCGCGACGCTGCCGCCGCCGCCCTCATGGAGCCGCACCAGCGGCACCTTGTAGGTGAGCGCCAGTTCTTCCGCATAGACGCTTTTGCGCAGGCCTGCGGGGTTCGGCGAACCGCCTTTCAGCGTGAAATCCTCGCCGCCGACCGCGATCCGCCGCCCGTTCACCTTGGCGAAGCCGAGCACGTAATTGGCGGGCTCGAAATCGACGAGGTTTCCATCCTCGTCGAAATGGGGCACGCCCGCGCCTTCGCCCATTTCCTGAAAGGAACCTTCGTCGCTCAGCGTCGCGATCCGCTCGCGCAGCGTGAGGCGGCCCTTCTCGTGGTGGCGCTTCACCGCCTCCTCGCCACCCTGGCGCTTCGCCAGTTCGCGGCGGCGCCTGATCTCGTCGGTTTCCTTTTCCCAGCTCATGGCGGCGGCGCTCCTCCCTGTCGCGAAACCCGCAAACCCTAATGGAAATAGAGGGGAGCCCAAAGCCTGTTGGACCGCCTTTCGCGGTGCTATGATCCCGTCAAACCACGGGAGGAACGAGGCGCATATGGCGGGCGGCAAGGCCGGAGCGCTTCGGGGCAATCCGGCCCTTGAGGCGGAAAACGAGATCGAGGCGATCCTTAAGGCGGCGCTGACCGATGACGTCACGCTGGGCGCCGTGCTCAAATTCGTGCATCCGGGCGCGGGCGTCGTCGTCATCGACGGGCGCAAGCAGCCGAACGAGGTTCATCGCCGCGACATGCCCGCCGACTGCACGGTCCATATCGAGCCCATGCTCAACCTCGCGATCTTCCAGCATCATATCGACCAGAATACCGCCTTCCGGCAGGGGCGCATCCGCATCGTCGGCGATGTCGCCGTCGTCGCGAGTCTCCGGCCCATCATGCTTCGCCAGTCGAACGCGACCGGGGACGGGTTTCGCGAGTGAACGCACCCGTTGTTCTCATTCCTGAAAATCCCATGCCGGAGGGCGGCGAGGCCTTCTGGCTCGACGCCGATGACGGCGCGCGTCTGCGCTATCTCGTCTGGCGGGACGACGCCGCGCCGCGCGGTACGGTCTTTCTTTTCGGCGGGCGTACGGAATTCGCCGAGAAATATTTCGAGACGATCGGCGAGCTTCGCGGGCGCGGTTTCGCCGTCGCCACGCTCGACTGGCGCGGGCAGGGCCTCTCCGAGCGCATGCTCGAAGACAGGCGCAAGGGGCACATAGACGACTTCTCGACTTTCGACCGCGATCTCGTGCTTTTCATGGCGCAAGTCGCGCCTTCCTTTCCCAAACCCTGGATCGCGCTCGCGCATTCCATGGGCGGGCAAATCCTGCTGCGCGGGCTGCGCGCCCATCCCGAATGGTTCTCGCGTGCGGTCTTCACCGCACCGATGTTCGGCCTCAACTTCACGAAGTGGATGGAGCGCGCGGTGCGCGGCACGACCGGCCTGCTGCACGCCTTGGGGCAAGATGAGCGCTACGTACCAGGCGGCAATGCGAAGGCGAATGACGAGGTTCCCTTCGAGGAAAACATCCTGACGCATGACGAGCGGCGCTATGGGATCTTGCAGGCATTGACGCGGGCGGAGCCGAGGCTCGGTCTCGGTGCGGCGACGGTCGGCTGGCTTCATGCCGCCTTCCGCGCGATGGATGAAGCCCGCTCGCCCGCCTGGCTCGCCTCGGTCGAGACGCCCGTCCTCATCTGCGAGGCGGCGAAGGACAGGCTCGTCTCGTCGCTCGCGCTTGCTTATGCCGCCGCCCATCTGCCGCGGGCGACACTCGCCGTCGTGCCGGAGGCGGCGCACGAAATCCTGATCGAGCGCGATCCCGCCCGCGCCGTCTTCTGGGAAGCGTTCGACGCCTTCACGAACGCCTAGTCGTTCGCGGCCTGTCCGAGAATCTTCAGCGCGGCTTCATGCAGTTCGTAATTGGCGGCCGCCACAACCTGTCCGCCCTCCTGCGCATCGCCGCCCGACCAACTCGTCACGATGCCGCCTGCATTTTCGATCACGGGGATCAGCGCCTGGATGTCGTAGGGCTGCAAGCCGCTCTCGATCACGAGGTCGAGCGTGCCGGCCGCGAGCAGGCAATAGAAATAGCAATCGCCGCCGAAGCGCCTGAGCCGCGCCTTCGACGATATCTCGCGGAAGGCCGCCTTCTCGTCGTCGAGATGGAACATGGCGGGATCGGTATTGCCGATCAGCGCCTCTTCGAGTTTCGTGCAGGCGCTGGTCTTGAGCGGCAGGGTGCCCATGGGGCCGATCAGCTCGCTGCCGCCCGGCTGCCCGACAAAGCGCTCGCCGATATAAGGCTGGTCCATGACGCCGATCACGGGCCGCTCGCCATCGTTCAGCGCGATCAGCGTTCCCCAGAGCGGCACACCGGAAATGAAGCTCCGCGTGCCGTCGATCGGGTCGAGCACCCAGGTGAGGCCGCTCCTGCCTGCTTCATGCCCGTGTTCCTCGCCCAGGATGCCGTGGTCGGGATAACGCTGGGCAATGATCTTCCTGATCGCCTCCTCGCCGTCGCGGTCGGCGGCCGTCACGGGATCGAAGGCGAACCGCCCGCGCTTGTTGTCCACCGACAGTCCCGAGCGGAAATGCGGCAGCGTCACCGCGGCGGCGGCGTCTGCCAGTTCCAGCGCGAAGCTTGCGAGTTCGTCGATATCCTGTGGAGAGAGCATGGGTCGAGGCTTTCGGTGATGGGTATTCTTTCTAGCGGGTTTCCCAGGGGCGAACCAATAACACAAAATCCCACCCTCCCCCTGTGGGAGGGTCAAACCGTCGAAGACGGTTTGGGGAGGGGGACTCCCCTATAGGCATGTGACTCGCCTTCCGTTTCCCTCGCTCACCCCTCCCCGAAATTCGCTTTCACGAATTTCGACCCTCCCCAGGGGGAGGATGGGCCAGACGACGGAGGAAATTCACTTCAACCTGTAAACCCGCTTCGCCGTATCGTGAAACAGCGACGCCTTCTCCGTCTCGCTGAAGCCTCTGGCGATCTTCTTGAAGGCGTTCCACAAGACGCCGTAGGAGCAGGAGAGCTTGTCCACGGGGAAGTTGCTCTCGAACATGCATCTGCCGGGGCCGAAGACGTCGATCGAATGCAGATACCAGTCGCGCGTCGCCGCCACGAGTTCGTCGGATGTGGGCGGCAGGTCGCGTTTGTGCCAGCCGAAGCCGTTCACCGCCATGTTGATGCCGCCGAGCTTGGCCACGACATTCGGGCAGGAGGCGAGTTCCGCCACATCCTTCTTCCACTGCGCGAAAATCTCGGCCCGCTTGCCTTCGTAGGGCCCGATGCCGATGGGGCCGCCGAAATGATCGAAGACGATGGTCGTCTCGGGGTTCGCGCGCGCCAGCGCCGTCAGTTCGGGAATTTGCGTGTGATAGAGCCAGGCGTCGAAGCTGAGCCCATATTTCGCCAGCCGCGCATAGCCCTCGCGGAATGCGGGCAGGCCCAGCAGCCCCTTGGGCGGCAGCGTGTGCGAGGCGCGCACATCCGGGCTGTCGTCGAAGGCGGAGGCATGGCGGATGCCGCGGAAGCGGGCGGGCGCCACGGCGATATGCGCCTCCAGCACCTCGTCCACCGCATTGCCGAGGCGGAGATCGGCAAAGCCGACGATCGCCGCCGCCACGCGCGTCTCCCCGAAGCCGCCGCTCGCCGATTTCGCGGCGATGCCGTTCACATATTCCGTCTCGCCGACGGGCTTCAGCGCGTCGGGCCCGCTGTCGCGATACATCGATTTGCATTCGACGAAGACGGTGGCGCGGATGTTGTGGCCTTGCGCCGCGTCGGCCATCAGCTCGTCGAGCTCATAGCGCGAGCCCGGATGGTCCCAGAGGTGATGATGCGGGTCGACGATGGGAAGCGCCGGCTCCAGCGCCGCTTCCTTCACCTTTTCCAGCCACTCCGCATTCCCGGCCATGTCTCGCTCCTCTCCTTGTTCTCGTTGCGGAGAAGAGTGGCATCGGGCGGCAGGGGAGGCAAATAGAGCGGGGGCCTCAGCCCGCCCGCGCGTATTTCTTGCGCTCGTTCGGATCGAGGTAACGCTTGCGCAGGCGGATCGATTTCGGCGTCACTTCCACCAGTTCGTCCTGCTCGATATAGGCGATCGCCTGTTCGAGGGTCAGCGGGCGCGGCGGGGTCAGGCGCACCGCCTCGTCCTTCGAGGTCGTGCGGATGTTGGTGAGCTGCTTCGCCTTCAGCGGGTTCACGATCAGGTCGTCGGGACGCGCGTTCTCGCCGATGATCATGCCCTCATAGACCTTCACGCCCGGCTGGATGAAGAGCGTGCCGCGCTCCTCGATATACCAGAGCGCGTAGGGCACCGCGTCGCCCGCGCCGTTCGAGATCAGCACGCCGTTGCGCCGTCCCTCGATTTCGCCGCGATGGGGTTCGTAGGCGTGGAAGATGCGGTTCATCACGCCGGTGCCGCGCGTGTCGGTCAGGAACTCGCCGTGATAGCCGATAAGGCCGCGCGAGGGGCAGTGGAAGATGATGCGCGTCTTGCCCGCGCCGGTCGGGCGCATGTCGATCATCTCGCCCTTGCGGTTCGAGATCTTCTCGATGACGACGCCGGTATATTCGTCGTCCACGTCCACGGTCGCTTCCTCGATGGGCTCAAGGCGGTTGCCGTTCTCGTCCTCGCGATAGAGAACGCGCGGGCGCGAGATCGAAAGCTCGAAGCCTTCGCGGCGCATGTTCTCGATGAGAACGCCGAGCTGGAGTTCGCCGCGGCCCGCCACTTCGAAGGCGTCGCGGCTTTCGCTGTCCGACACCTTGATGGCGACGTTGGATTCCGCTTCCTTCATCAGCCGTTCGCGGATGACGCGCGACTGCACCTTCGAGCCTTCGCGGCCGGCGAGCGGGCTGTCATTGATCGAAACGGTGATCGAGAGCGTCGGCGGGTCGATGGGGAGCGCGGCAATGGCTTCCGTCACGGCCGCATCGCAGATCGTGTCGGCGACGGTGCCTTCCTGAAGCCCGGCGATGGCGACGATGTCGCCAGCCTTCGCTTCCTCGACGGGAATGCGCTGGATGCCGCGGAAGGCGAGCACCTTGCTGATGCGGCCCTTCTCAACGGTTGCCACGTCGCCGCCTTTCGGCTGGCGCAGCACCTGCACGGGGAGGTTCGGTTTCACCGTGCCCTTTTCGATGCGGCCCGTCAGAATGCGGCCGAGATAGGGGTCGGCCTCGATCGTCGTCACCAGCATCGCGAAAGGCTCGTTCTCGGAGCCGTCGCTCAACGCGGCGGGCGCCGGGAAGTGGCTCAGGATCTTTGCGAAGAGCGGCTTCATGCCGTTGTCCTTCGCGTCCGGCGCGTTCAGGTCCTCGGTCGCCCAGCCCTGCTTCGCCGAGGCGAAGATGGTCGGGAAGTCGAGCTGCTCGTCGGTGGCGCCCAGCGCCGCGAAAAGGTCGAAGGCCTCGATATGCACTTCGTCGGCGCGCGCGTCCGGGCGGTCCACCTTGTTGATGAGCACGATGGGCTTGAGGCCCAGCGCCAGCGCCTTCGAGGTCACGAATTTCGTCTGCGGCAGCGGGCCCTCGGCCGCGTCCACCAGCAGCACCACGCCGTCCACCATCGACAGGATGCGCTCCACCTCGCCGCCGAAGTCGGCATGGCCCGGCGTGTCGATGATGTTGATGCGGGTATGCGCGCCGTCCTGCTCCCAGTCGACGCTGGTGCATTTGGCGAGAATGGTGATGCCGCGCTCGCGCTCCAGGTCGTTCGAATCCATCACGCGCTCGGCAACCTGCTGGTTGTCGCGGAAGGTGCCGGACTGGCGCAGGAGCTGGTCGACCAGCGTCGTCTTCCCATGGTCGACATGGGCGATGATCGCGATATTCCGAATAGACATATGTTCCGCCGGGGCATGGGCGTTTTCAGGAAAGGAGCCGCCCGATATGAAAAAGGGGGCCTTCCGTCCGAAAAACGCGGCAAATAGGGAATCCAGCGGCCCAGCCTCGCGAAGTCAGAGGGCGCGGGGGCGGCCGGAAAATTGGCCGCGTTATAGCCGCTCGGGCCCTTTTCCACAAGGTTTCCTTCGCGGCTGCGGAAAAGCGGGCGGATAGGCCGTTCCGGGCCGGACAAGAGCCGACACGGCCCGCCGGCCTAACTATTAAAGCAGCGGGCCATGCGGGTTGTCAGGCGGCCTTACTGCTTATGCGCCTCGAAGGAGATCGTGACCGGCAGTTCGTCGCCGACCATCGGAATAAACTTGTCCATGCCGTAATCCGACCGCTTCAGCGTCGCCGTGGCGTTGAAGCCGATCACCTCGATCTTCTCCTCGGTCATCGGATAGGTGCCCTTCCGGGTGAAACTCGTGTCGAGCGTTACGGGTTTCGTCACGCCATGAAGGGTGAGGTCGCCGGTGATCTTGCCTGTCTTCTCGCCCGTCCGTTCGATCGACGTCGATTTGAAGCTCATCTCGGGATATTCGGCGACGTTCAGCAGGTCTTCCCCGCGCACATGTTCGTCGCGTTCCTTGTGTCCGGTATCGACGCTTGCCGGATCGATCTTCACCTCGACGGAACTCGCTTCCGGGTTCTCCTCGTCGAACTCGATCGTGCCGCTCACATCGTTGAAGCGGCCATAGGTGGTCGAAAATCCGAGATGGTCGACCTCGAAGCCGACATACACATGCGAGGTGTCGATCTTGTAGGTATCGGCGGCGAGCGCGGGGCTCGCGAGAAAGGCGAGGGCGGCGGCGGTCGCGGCAATCCTGTTCGTCTTCATGCGGGGGATCCTCCGGAACAAATTGGGATTGCACGAGGATAGAGGCTCATGCGGGCGGGGCAAGTCGCGATGCCGTGAACGTCCTCGCTCCCACCCTCCCCTCGGGGAGGGTCAAACGATCGAAGACCGTTTGGGGCGGGGGACGAGGATACGCAGTGACCCCGCCCCGAAATTTGTTTCGCTGACGCTCACAAATTGTCGACCCTCCCCCAAGGGGAGGGTGGAAAGACAAGAAAGCTTTGCGAAATTGGCACTGGCGGAGACGACCGGATTCCCTCTTAATCCCGGCCATGTCCGACGCCCGCAAGCCTGCTTCCCGCCTTTATGTCGTCTCGCTCGTCGGCATTCTGTGCCTCGTCTACACGGTGAGCCAGTTCCTGCGCTCGTCGACCGGCGTCATCGCGCCCGATCTCGCCGCCGATCTCGGCCTTCAGCCCGAGGGGCTCGGCATTCTGTCGGGGGCCTTCTTCCTTTCCTTTGCCGTGGCGCAGATTCCGGTCGGCATTCTGCTCGACCGCTATGGCGCGCGGATTACCATGATCGGTTCGGTCGGCGTCGCCATTCTCGGCTGCTTCGTCTTCGCCGCGGCAAGGAGCGAGGCGGGGCTCACGCTCGCCCGCGTGCTCATGGGGCTCGGCTGTTCGGCCATGCTCATGGGCCCGCTCATGATCTATCGCCGCTGGTTCCCGGCGGACCGCTTCGCCATGCTGTCGGGCCTGCAGATTTCCATCGGCACGGTCGGCGCGCTGATGGCGACGGCGCCGCTCGCCTTCGCGACGGAACTTGCGGGCTGGCGGGCGAGCTTCGTCGGCGCGGGCGTCGTCACGCTCGTGCTTGCCATCGCCATGGGGTTCATCGCGCGCGACGTGCCGCCCGGCCATGCGCATCCGCACCGATCCACCGAGACGCTCGGCCAGAGCCTTGGCGGCATCGCCGAAGTCATGCGCAAGCGCAGCGTCTGGCCGCTCTTCGTCATGATCTCCTGCGGCTATGCCTCCTTCGCCGCCGTGCAGACGCTCTGGGCCTCGCCCTATCTCGCCGATATTCACGGGCTCGATCTCACGGCGCGCGGCAATGTCCTTCTCGGCATCACGGGCGGCCAGATCGTCGGTCTTCTCGTCTGGGGCTATGGCGAGCGCCTCCTCGGCAGCATCAAGAAGCCGATCCTGGCGGGCGCCGCGCTGTCGGCCTCGATCCTCGCCCTGCTCGGCATTCTGGAGGCGCCGCCGCTCTGGCTCGTCACCCTGCTTTTCGTCATCTTCGGTCTCAATGCGGGCTATACGCCGCTGCTGCTGGCGCATGGCCGCCTCATCTTTCCAGACAGGCTTGCGGGGCGCGGCATCACGCTGCTCAATTTCGGCAACATGGCCGGCGTCTTCGTGCTGCAGGGACTCACCGGCGCGCTGATCGGCCAGTTGAGCCGCGCAGGCGTCGCGCCGGAACTCGGCTACCGCGCCACCTTCGGCGCGCTCGCGCTCGTTCTCGTCGCGGCGCTCGCCTATTATTCCACCATCCCCGACACGAATTCCCGCGCGCTCGCCGAGGGCGACTGAGAAAAGGAGAAGATCATGGCGAAGCAATTTCCGGCCCTGACGCCCGAGTTGAAGGATTTCATCGGGCGCCAGCACATCTTCTTCACGGCCTCGGCGACGGCCGACAGCCGCATCAACCTCTCGCCCAAGGGGCTCGGCGGCTTTCGCATCACCGGCGACAACGAAGTCGTGTTCCTGAATCTCACCGGCAGCGGCAACGAGACGGCGGCGCATCTTCTCGCCGATGGCCGCCTCACCATCATGTTCTGCGCCTTCGAAGGGCCGCCCATGATCCTGCGCCTCTATGGCCGTGGCCGCGCCGCCCGCAAGGGCACGGAAGAATATGCGCGCTACCTCGCCTCCGCCTTCGATGGAGAGGAGCCCGCGGGCGCACGCCAGATCGTCATCCAGGAGATCAACCTCGTGCAGACTTCCTGCGGCTTCGGCGTGCCGCTCCACGACTACAGGCAAGAACGTCCGTCGCTTGTCCGCTGGGCGGAAGCGAAGGGCGAGGACGGCATCGCGGATTACTGGCGCGAAAAGAACATGGTGAGCATGGACGGGCTCTCCACGGGCATGGATTGAGGAAAGGCGCAATGTCTTTCCACCCACCCTCCCCTCGGGGAGGGTCAAAACGGGCGAAGCCCGTTTTGGGGCGGGGGTGCGGAAGAAGACGGGAAACATCCGGTGATGGAGTGATCGGCGGCGTAACCCCCCGCCCCGAAAACTCTTCGCTTTGCTCGATTTTTCGACCCTCCCCGAGGGGAGGGTGGGTGGCACGGCTTCAGGTTGTCGCAACCACCTGTGCAACCGTCACTTCTTCCTCCACCGGCATCTCTTCCAGCGCGAGGTTCGAAATGAACTGCTTCGCGCAGGCATCCCAGGCGAAAATCATCGCATAGGCCCGCGCGTCCTCGCGGTTCAGCTTAAGCGCCGCCATGCAGGCGGTCTTCAGGTCTTCGTCCAGCGCACCGGCCTTCGCGCCATCGGCTGTGAAGGCGAGCACGTCGCCCGGCCCCTGTACCGGATAGCCCGCGACGGGCGTTCCCGCTGCCATCGCCTCGATCAGCACGAGGCCGAACGTGTCGGTCCTGCTCGGAAACACGAAGACATCCGCCGCCGCGTAAGCCTCCGCCAGTTCCTCGCCGAAGAGCGGCCCGGCGAAATGCGTCTCGGGAAACTTCTTCTTCAGGTAGTCGAGGCGCGGCCCGTCGCCCACCACCATCTTGGTGCCCGGCAGATCGAGTTCGAGGAAGGCCTCGATGTTCTTTTCGACCGCCACGCGCCCGACATTGAGCCAGACCGGGCGCGCGAGGCCCATCGGGTGCTGGTCCGCGAGATCGGGCCGGGGCCTGTAGAGCTCCGTGTCGACGCCGCGCGACCAGATCACCGGCTCGCCGAAGCCGCGTTCCCGCAGTTCCGCCTGAAGCGAAGGCGTCGCCACCATCAGCGCCGTCGATTTCGCATGGAAGCGCCGGAGAAACGCATAGCCCCATGACAGCGGGATGCCGGTGCGCGCGTTGAGATATTCGGCGAAGCGCGTGTGGAACGATGTGGAAAAGGGAATGTTCTTGGCGATGCAGAAGCGGCGCGCCGCCATGCCCAGCGGCCCTTCGGTCGCAATGTGGATCGCGTTCGGGTTCGCTTCCTTGATCAGCCGCGCGACCTTGCGGCCGGGAAGGAGCGCGAGCCTGATTTCGGGATAGCTCGGCATCGGCACGGTGGTGAAGAGGTCGGGCGTGATGAAGGTCACCTCATGGCCGAGCGAGGTCAGGTTCCGGGTGAGCTGCTGCAGCGTGCGCACCACGCCGTTCACCTGCGGCGGCGCGGCGTCGGAAACGATCACGATACGGAGCGTCTCGCAGAAGCGGCCGACATCGCGCGGCAGCGGGCGCCCGCGCAGGCGTCCGAGAAGCCTTGCCACGCGGCGCTTCTTGCGGGGCGTGGAGGGAAGAGGTTCCGATGTATGGGGCATGTCAGGCAGCCGTGGGCACCGTTTGGGGCATGTCGTCTTCGTCCGCGGGTTCCGTCTCGCCATTCGCGAGTTCCGTGTCCCAGGAGAAGGTCTGCCAGGTGATGAGGGTAAGCGTCCCCGTTTCGTCCTCGGAGAGCGCCGTGCAGCTTTCCACCCAGTCGCCGTCGTTGCAGTAGAGCACGCCGTCGAAGTCGCGGATTTCCGCATGGTGGATATGGCCGCAGATCACGCCGTCCACACCGCGTTCTCGCGCTTCGCGGGCGACGGCATGTTCGTAGCTCGAAATATATTCGACCGCGTTCTTCACCCGGTTTTTCAGGTAGGCCGAGAGCGACCAGTAGGACAGGCCGAAGAAGCGGCGGATTTCGTGCAGCCAGTTGTTGAGCGCCAGTGCGATCCCGTAGGCGCGGTCGCCGAGATGGGCGAGCCACTTGGCGTATTTCACGACGCTGTCGAACTGGTCGCCATGGATGACGAGGAATTGCCGTCCGTCCGCCGTTTCGTGGATCGCTTCGCCGATCACGTCGACGCCGCCGAAGTTGAGGCCGGTATAGTCGCGCAGTGCCTCGTCGTGGTTGCCGGGCACATAGATGATGGTCGCGCCCTTGCGCGCCTTGCGCAGCAGTTCCTGCACCACCGCGTTATGCGCCGCGTTCCAGTACCAGGAGCGCTTGATGCGCCAGCCGTCGATGATGTCGCCGACGAGGTAGAAGGTCTCGGCATCGTTGTGGCGCAGGAAGTCGAGCAGGAGCTCGGCCTTGCAGCCCGGCGTACCCAGATGAATGTCGGAGAGGAAGAGCGTTCTGTGCTGCTTGCGGTGCTTCGGGCGGGGTCCCAGCAATCTTTCGTCGAGCCCGTTCCGCCTGGCCTTCGCGCGGGCGGCCTCCTTGCGGGCCTTCTTCGCGGCCCGGGCGGGGCGGGCGGGCAGGCCGTCCGCGGGCTCTCTGGACTTGTCGAACAAGCTGGTATCGAACAGTGTCATGTGCCCGATCTTTCATCGCGCCAATCTCGAGCTGCGCGGGTTCTGCGAATCGTTTTCCTGTCTTCTGTCACGCCGGGAATATGGGTGCACCGCAACAAGGTATCGTGACGTTACAATGACACTTATGTGACAGCCTCCGCCGGGGCCCATGCGGCGTTTCGCCTGCTAAGTCCTTGTGCAGGCGGTTCTTTTCCTGTGCTAGATTATTTTCATGCGTATTCTGATCGTCGAGGATAACCGCCGCCTCGCGGCACTTATCGCCAGGGGCTGCGAAAAGGCAGGCTTTGCTGCTGATACCTGCCATGACCTCGAAGGGGCGCAGGCGGCGCTCGGCACCGCGCGCTACGACATCGTCGTTCTCGATCTCGGCCTGCCCGACGGGGACGGGCTCGATCTTCTCGCCGGGCTCCGGCGGGCAGGGAGCGAGCTTCCCGTCCTCGTGCTGACAGCCCGCGATGCGCTCGAAGCCCGCGTCGAAGGCCTCAATGCCGGGGCGGACGACTATCTCCTCAAGCCCTTCGCGATGGAGGAGCTCGTCGCGCGGCTCCGCGCCCTTCTGCGCCGTCCGGGGCAGGCGCTCGGCCGCATGCTCGTTGCGGGAAATGTCTCGTTCGACACGGTCGCGCGGGAGGTTTCGATCGGCGGCGTCGCCGCTGCCTTTTCCCGCCGCGAAACCGACCTTCTCGAAATCCTCCTCCGCCGCCAGGGACGCGTCGTGCCGAAGGACGCGATCGAGGAAAGCCTCTATGCCTTCGGAGACGAGGTTTCCTCGAACAGCATCGAGGTCGCGATCCATCGCCTGCGCAAGCGTCTGGGCGATGCGGGAGCCGATGTCGAGGTCCATACGCTGCGCGGCATCGGTTATCTGTTGAGCCCCGCCGCATGAAGCGCCTCCGCAACATTGCCTCGCCGTCGCTGACCGCGCGCCTCACGCGGCGCGTTCTTGTGATCGTGGCTGTGAGCTTTCTGCTGCTGCTCGTGATCCTGAAGGTCCAGTATCTGACAGAGCGGGATTCACTGCGCGACCGGGGGCTCGAGGCACAGGCGGCCGATGTTGCTTCCTACATAAGCATCGAAGCCGACGGCCGCCCCCGCATTGCCCTGCCCGAAGCGCTCAAGGAAGGCTACAGCCGCCCGGATCGCCAATACGTCTATCTCGTCGCCGACGCGGAAAGCCGCGTGCTTGCTGCATCGCACGACATCGATCAGCCGCTTGCGCCTCTTCCCGCGAAGGGAGGGGATCCTTATTTCAGCCATATCGACTTCACAGGGCGCGGTTCCTATTACGGCATCACGGTGCGTCTCGCGGGCTCGCAGCCGCCGCTTTACCTTCAGGTCGCGCAAGGCTCCGCCCATCCGGACGTACTCGCCGATTCCCTTGTCGAGGAGTTCCTCGAGCGTTCATGGGCCTTTCTGGTGGTGCTCGTCTTCGGTATCGTCGCCGTCACGGTCTGGACGGTCCGCCAGTCGCTCGCGCCCGTCAGGCGGCTCTCCTTCCTGGCACGGAACATCGGCCCCGCGTCGCTCGACCGGCGTCTGCCGGAGGAAGACATCCCCTCCGAGATCGTGCCGCTGGTGCAGGCAGTGAACAGTTCGCTCCAGCGTATCGAGGCGGGATACCGGCGCGAACGTGAGTTCACGGCCAATGCCGCGCATGAACTGCGCACGCCGCTTGCCGTGCTCAAGGCGAACATCGAAACGATTACGAGCCTCGATGAAGTCCCTCAGCTGATCGAGGAACTCGGCGACATCGAGCGCCTTGTCTCGCAGCTTCTCCGCCTTGCGCAGGTGGACAATCTGGTGCTGCGACCGGGCGAGGAGGCGGACCTGCATGAAGTGGCTCTTTCCGTCGCGCAGCAGCTTGGGCCGGCGGCGCTCGCGGCGGGCAAGTCCATCGAACTCACGGGCGAGGGCGGTTCCGTCCCGGTCCGTGGGAATGGCGATTTCCTGGCGCTTGCCCTTCGCAACCTTGTTGAAAACGCGCTCGCCCATACGCCCCGGGGCACGAGCGTCGAGATCAGGGTGGGGGCGGATGCGAGCCTTGCCGTCATCGACAGTGGCCCGGGTGTCGCTCCCTCCGATGCGGCGCGGATTTTCGAGCGATTCGTTCGCGTAAAGCCGGGTGCCTATAACGGCGCGGGCCTTGGCCTCTCCATCGCGCAGCGCATTGCCGCCGTTCATGGCGGTGGCATCGACGTCGGGCAGGCACCGGGCCGGGGCGCCGTATTCACCCTTCGCCTGCCTAAAAAGGTCGCACCCCACTCCCTGTAAGCTTGCTGTAAGTCGGCTCCGATGGATTCCACGGAGCAGGCCGGGAAATAGAGCCCGGCCCAGCGCATGAAGCGCCGTCGTGCGTGAACTGCCGTCAGGAATCCGGATGCCCCTTTCGAACCTGCTCAAGGCCCTTCTGCAACGGTTTGGCGCGCTGCGGCTGCCGTCCATGCATCCGCTGGCATTGACCTTCGCGGTCTCGGCGCTGCTCGTGCTTTTCTATAATGGACAGATGTGGTCGGCGGTGACCGGCTGGTGGCCGGGCCGTTCGCTGCACGATCTGGCCTTTCTGGGCTCGATCGGTCTGTTCCTTGCCATTGCCTTCAACCTGGTCTTGCAGCCCTTCGCCTTTCCGCGCGTCCTGAAGCCTCTCCTCGTCCTCGTCGTCATGACGGCCGCGGCGGTTTCGTTCTTCGCTTCCGCCTACGGTGCGATGATGGACAGGACCATGATCGCCAACGTCATCGAGACGGATACGCGCGAAGTCGGCGATCTGATGAACCTGGGCTTCCTGGTCCATATGGCCCTGTTCGGCATTCTTCCGTCGCTTGCCATTGTCGCCGTTCCGCTTCGCCTTTCGGGGTGGCGGCGCGAGGCGCTCTTTCGCGGCGCCACGGTTCTCGGCAGCCTTGCCCTTGTCGGTCTTGTCGCGGCGGCCTTCTTCCAGGACTATGCGGTTCTGGTCCGGGGGCATCGCGAAGTGCGGTTCATGATCAATCCCTCCGCCGCCATCTATGCGTCCGTTCGCTATGCGACGGCCATTCCCGAAGGGATGGCGGCACCGTTCGAGCGCGTCGCCACGCGGGTCGACCGTGGACCGGTCCCGGTGAGCATGGAGAGCAAGAAGACCGTTCTGGTGTTTGTCGTCGGTGAGACGGCGCGTGCCGATCACTTCTCGCTCAACGGCTATGAGCGCGACACCAATCCCGAGCTTGCAAAGCGCGATGTGGTGAGCTTCGGCGAGGTGCGCTCGTGCGGCACATCGACGGCTGAATCCGTGCCCTGCATGTTTTCTGACCTCGACCGCTCGCATTATTCGGCGACGAAGGCGCAATCGCGCGAGAACCTGCTCGATATTCTCGTTCGCGCCGATGTCGACGTACTCTGGCTGGAAAACAATTCAAGCTGCAAAGGTGTCTGTGCGCGCGTGCCGAGCGAGACGACGTGGAGTCTTGACGACAAGCGCTATTGCAAAGACGGCGATTGTCTGGACGATCTGCTCGTCGAGCAGCTTCGGGACGCGCTTGTGGCCAACGACCGAGACCTTGTCGTCGTGCTGCACCAGATCGGCAGTCACGGTCCTTCCTATTTCAAACGCTACACCGCCGACTACCGGGTCTTCGCGCCCACATGCGACACCAACCAGCTTCAGTCCTGCTCGCGCGAGGAGATCGTCAACACCTATGACGATTCGATCCTCTACACGGATCGCATTCTGTCCGAGGTGATCGACGTGCTCGCCGGGGCGTCGGACCGCTTCAACACCGCCTTCCTCTACGCCTCGGATCACGGCGAGTCGCTTGGCGAGGGCGGCATGTACCTGCATGGCATGCCCTACGCGTTTGCGCCGGACACACAGAAGCATGTGCCCATGCTGTTCTGGGCATCGCGCGGATTCCTCGCGGCGTCCGGGCTCGACATGGCTTGCGTTCGCAACGAGGCGGGCGCGGAGTACAGCCATGACAACCTCTTCCATTCCGTGCTTGGGATGTTCGGTGTCCGCACCGACGTCTATCGGGCCGATCTCGATGTGTTCGCGTCCTGTCGTCCAGGCGTGATCATAGCTCACGAGGCGGGCTCTCCCGCCCCAGACCAGACGGCCCGCCCGTGAGCGACACTTTGGCTGGCACCTCGCGCCGCGGCTTCCTGCGCTCGCCGGAAGTCGTTCTCTCCCTCGCCGCCATCGCGGTACTGACGCTCTGGCCTCCCGTGCATGCTCTCGATCTCCGGCTTGCGGCGCCCTTCTTCGATGCGGCGGCAGGCTCGTGGTTCTTCCCGCCGGATGACAGGGGGGCGGCCTTCTGGCTCTTCTATCGCGGTCCGAAAATATTTCTCGTCGTGGCAAGCGCCGTCTCGCTTCTGTGGCTCGCGTGGCGCGGCGTCACGAAGCGCTGGCGATCCTTCGACACGCGTTTCCTTGCGGGGCTCCTCGTTCTCGGGCTGACGGCGCTTCTCGTCGGCCTCATCAAGAATTCGACAGGCGTTTCCTGTCCGGTTCAGGAAACCGTCTTCGCCGGTCCCTACCCGCATGTCGCGATCTGGGACCGTCTCTTCGCTCTCGTTCCGTCCAATGAGCATTTGCGCTGCTGGCCGGCGGGACATGCCACTGCCGGATTCGGACTCCTCGGCATTCGCGTCCTGGCACCTGTCCATGCGCGCGCCTCCTGGCGCTATCTGATGCCAGGGCTCACGGCTGGTTGGGTGCTCGGCCTCTATCAGATGGCCCGGGGACAACATTATTTCTCCCACACCATCGTCACCATGGCGATCGCTCTCCTCCTCTCGGCCGCTGCCATCGCGATTCTCGACCGGATCGAGGATCGCGGTTGACCGGGGATTGTTTTTTCCGGCTAATCGGGCATCGCCGTCGCGGCGGTATGTGACGTTTCGATGACATTCGTGTGACAACAGCCTCCGGATATCCCCGCTTTGGCGCTTCGCCGCTTCATTCACATCATCCTCAATCCGACCGCCGGCAGGCGTAAGCGTCACCTGCTGGACGATGTCGTCGGGCGCCTGCGCGCTGCCGGTGCGGATGTGACGATCGAGCTTACCGAGGCCGCAGGTCATGCGACGCAGCTTGCGCGTGCCGCCGCCCGCGCGGGCCTTGCGGATGTGATCGTGGCGGCGGGTGGCGATGGCACGATCAACGAAGTCGCGCGCGGATTGCTCGGGCAGGGCGTACCGCTCGGCATCGTGCCGCTCGGCACGGCGAATGTTCTTGCCATCGAGATCGGACTTCCTCAGAGGGCGGAGGATGTGGCGTCGATGCTGCTCGGAGGCCCGGCGGAGCTCATCGGAACGGGGCTTGTTCAGAACGAGATTTTTCTCATGATGGTCGGCATCGGCTTCGATGGCGAGATCGTCCACGGCATCGATCCGAAGTTGAAACGTCTATGGGGCAAAGGCGCTTTCATCTGGTCGGGCCTCAAGACATGGGCGCGCGGGCCTGCACATGACATTCGTCTCGTCGTGGACGGTCGCGAGAAACGTGCCGCCTGGGCCATCGTCACCAATGGCCGCCACTATGCGGGACCTTTCGTGCTTGCGCCCGATGCCGATATAACGCATCCGGGGCTCACGCTCTTCTTGTTCAAGAAACCTTCGCGGTTTGCCTTCGCGGTTTATCTCGCCGCGTTGGGGCTCGGGTTCGTCCCGCGTCTGCCGAGTGTCGAGGTTCTGCCTGCGCGTCGCATCGATGTTCCGCAACCGGAAGGTCTTGCGGTTGAGGTCGACGGCGACGATCGCGGCTTCCTGCCGCAGACCATCGAGCGCGGCACGCAATTCCTGAGGATGGTGATTCCCGGTTAGGCGGCGTCGGCCTTGCCTTCGAAGCGTGGACGGCCGATGCCGTTTCGCGAGGGTAGTTCCGAAAGCGTGTTCCACCGTGCGTAGTAGTCGGCAAGCGATAGCGACACGCCTTCGGGCCCCATGATGCGCGCATGGGTGCGCTTCAGCCTGCGCGGCTCCGTCACGCCGCAGGAATGCGCGATGACGCAGACTTCCTGCTTTACGCGTTCGGCATAGCGGCGCACACGTTCGGCCTTGTCGGTCACATCGAGCCCGCGCTGCAGACGTTTATTGTGTGTGGTGATGCCCGTCGGGCAGGTGTTCTTGTTGCACTGAAGGGCCTGTATGCAACCGAGCGCAAACATGTAGCCGCGCGCGGAGCACACAAAGTCCGCGCCGACGCAAAGCGCCCATGCGACTTCCGCCGGCGTGATGAGTTTCCCGCTGGCGTTGACGCGGATGCGCGACTTCAGTTTGTGGCGCTCCAGCGCATCGCACAGCATCGGCAGGCTTTCCCAGATCGGCAGTCCCACATAGTCGATGAGCGGCATGGGTGCGGCGCCGGTACCGCCATCCGCGCTGTCCACCGTGATGAAGTCGGGCGCGTTCTCGATCCCGCGCGCATTAATCTCGTCGCAAAGCTCGTCGAGCCAGTCATAGGCGCCAAGGACGAGCTTGAAGCCGACGGGTTTCCCCGTCACCTCGCGCACATGGCTCACGAAGTCGAGCAGGTGGGAAATGTTTTCGACTTCCGGATGACGGTTCGGGCTGATCGAATCCGTACCTTCCGGAATGCCGCGAATGCTTGCGATTTCGCTCGTGACTTTCGCTCCGGGCAGGATGCCGCCCTTGCCGGGTTTTGCGCCCTGGCTGAGCTTGATCTCGAACATGCGAATCTGCTCGATGGCAGCGAGTGCCTTGAGTTTGTCATCGGACAAGGCGCCGGTCTCGTCACGGCAGCCATATTTCGCGGTGCCGATCTGAAAGACGATGTCGGCGCCGCCTTCGAGATGGAAAGGGGAGAGCCCGCCTTCGCCGGTGTTGAGCCAGACGCCCGCCATGCGCGCGCCGTTGGAGAGAGCAAGCACGGCGGGCTTCGAGATCGCGCCGTAGCTCATGCCGGAAATATTGTAGATTGAGGCGGTGCGGTAAGGCGTGCGTGCATGGGGACCGATTTCGACAATGGCCGTGTCGGCGGCGTTCTGGTCGAGCGGCGGGAACGGACAGTTCGCGAAGGTGACGGTGCCCGCAGGGCGGAGGTCGCGCGTCGAACCGAAAGCGACTGTGGTATCGACGCCCTTTGCGGCGCGGTAGACCCAGGCGCGCTGCGCGCGGTTGAAGGGAAGCTCTTCGCGATCCATCGCAAAGAAGTACTGCCGAAAATATTCTCCGAGCGCTTCGAATATGTAGCGGAAGCGGCCGATCACCGGATAGTTGCGGCGCACGGCGTGTTTCGTCTGGGTGCTGTCGATGACGTAGAGCGCGACGATAGCGAGCGCCACGCAGCCGATGCCCATGATGAAGAGGGCGGAGAGAATGTCGACGATCTGCCAGAGCGCGGAATCGTTGAGCGCCTCAGCGAGATACTTCAATGCCGTGCCGAACATTCGTATCCCCCGCTGTGGTGCCGTTCATGCGCCGATCCTACGCGCCGGGCAGTGACGCTTCCGCGACAAGTGTCGGGCTGGCCGAGGCAGGCAGCGGCTCGAGCACACGCGGTGCCGGCCGGCCGGTCGCCGCGATTTCCGTTTCGACATCGCCCTCGGCAATCGAAAGTCTGAGGCCGACCGCCGCGCTCGCCGTTTCGCGCACGCTCTGTTCCGGCATTGTGTCGAGCACCTTGGGCGCCGGGCGATATGCGACAGCCGCGACCGTCTCTTCCTGTGCGGGAACGACCTCGACGCCATGGCCGATGGCGGGTTTGAGGACGCCCGTCAAATCGATCTTTGGCCGGAGTGCGGCAACGGTGCGGTTCACGACGCGCTCGCGCTCGTTCTGCCAGATGCGGATCACACGGGCGAAATAGCGGTCGCCGCGGGCTTCGGTCTGCGAATGGTAGTTGGCGACTGCTTCCGGCCATGAGCCCGAGCGGTCGTGCAGGCGCATCAGAAAGTCGGCGCCATAGGCGACATTCGTCATCGGATCGAAGCCATCTTCGAGGCTCGCGAAGGCGTCGGGATGGTAGCGAAGGTTCACCTGCATGCAGCCGACGTCGATCGAACGCATGCCGGTGGCGAGGAGGCGCCGCGTCGTCGCGACGGCTTCTGCTTTCGTCTTGAAATAATAGGCGCGCCCCTCCGCGTTGATCGTCCAGGGCCAGGCGCGGGCCTTGCGCGTCTTGCGGTCGTAGCGGCCGGATTCGGCCATGGCCACGGCGGCCAGAAGCGCACGGGGCAGGCCGTTCATATGTTCGTGGTGGATCGCCGCGTCCTCGCAGAGTGTCGAGGGGTCCGTGGTGCCTGCCACGACCGGTTCGGGGCTCTGCGCGGCATAGGCACCGGTCGCCAGCGCCAGCATGCCGCAGGCGGCGGCGCCGAGAATGAATCGTCGTGACGCCGGTGAGCGATCGTCGCGATACTTAGCCATAAACCCCGTTCCAGCAGTCGATAACGGGGCCATCTTCGCCGGAAGACCTTAAAAAACCTTTTGGATGCCGCTTCCGAGGCGGTTCGGGGAGCGCACGGCCTCCGAGATCGGCCGTGAAAGGAATACGCTGAAGGCTCTGCGCGGCGATTTTGGAGAGATAGGAGATGGTGCCGCCCGCGAACGGGCGCAGGAAGCTTTCCGGGCGGCTGGCGCGTAGTGGCGGGTGGGTGTTCCGGGTGCGGTGTTGCGCCGCACATTTCCACCCTGCGCACGGCGTAGCTGTCTAAAGAAATTGCTGTATGCCAATAACTTAGGCGGAAAAATTTTTTGTTGCGCTGCGCAAAAAATTTCCATTTTCGGTCTTGATTTGTGTGCAGCGCAATGTCATCTTGTGCATCGCGGCATTGGTTGAGACTTTCTCCCTCTGCCGTAGCCCTTCCTGGGCGTTTCCTCCCTAAACTTGGGCCCTGGTTCGCCAGGGCCCCTTTTTTTGTCCCGCTGTCAGGACTTCCTTGAAAAGCTAGGATTTTCAGAAGGCAGCCCCACGCATGCCGGCTCCGAGGGCCGACCAGTCGCGCTCGGCCATCTCGGCGGCGAAGGCCGCCATGTCGGCGCGTACCCGCATGAAATTCCTCGATCGCTCAAGCCGCAGTTCGTCCATGTAGAGCGCGCGGTTGAGTTCAATCTGCAAGGCGTGGAGGCCTTGTGCGGGGCGACCATAGTGCTCGGTATTGAAGCCCCCCGCGTAAGGGTTGTTGCGGACAACGCTGTAGCCGAGGCGTTTCAGGATGCGTTCGGCCTCGGTGGTGATCGCGGCGGCGCAGGAGGTGCCATAGCGATCTCCGAGCACGATATCGGGCCGGTCGAAGCCACTATCTTCGTCCGCGGGTCCGCCGACGGAGGGCATGGAGTGGCAGTCGATCAGGACGGCACAACCGAAGGTCTTGAGCGTCTGTTCCAGGAGTTCCCTGAGCGTTTCGTGGAACGGCATGTAGAGATGCGCGATACGCTGTTCGGCAACGGCATAGGCGAGGGGCTCGCGGTAGATCTCCGCCGAATCGGCGACCACCCGCGCAATGGTGCCGAGGCCCCCGGCCACACGTAGCGAGCGCGTGTTTACATGTGGCGGCAGCGGCTCGGCGAACATGGTGGGGTCGAGCTCATAGGGCTCGCGATTTGCGTCGAGATAGGCGCGTGGGAACCGCGCCTGCAGGAGCGGGGCGCCAAGGGCCACGGCTCCGCCAAAAATCTCCTCGACGAAACAATCCTCCGAGCGGCGCAGCGTGACCGGGTCGAGATTCGAACCCTTCACAAAGGATTCCGGATAGTAGCGGCCGCTATGGGGCGAACTGAAGACGAAAGGAATCTGCTGCGTGGCGGGCCGTTCGACGATAATCGGCTGCTCGAAAAGACCGGCTTCATCGCCCCCAAAAGCCGCGCCGCCGGGCGTCGTGTCGTCTGCGGTTGTCTCGGGGGCCAGATCCATCGGAGGGGGTCGCTGCCTGCCTTGTCACCATTTGCCTGCCGGCGCCGGAGCGCCCGCCGGAAACCATAGCACGCCTGTGGCGCGAGGAGCGACAGGCCGGGGAATTAAAGGTGTTCCGGCTCAGCCCGCACGGTGTGCGCCGGAACCACAGGCATCAAAATTGAAGCCGGAATAGACGTCATTCCACTGGGGCTTCACATCCTGTTTACTCTTCGCATCCTAGTGTTCCTTCACGGATTCGCGGGCGGCCGGGGCTGAGACGAAACCGCGGAAAACGGGCAAATCTGACGATTATCGGGCTGGGCAAATGGCACGAATTCTCCTTGCGGAAGACGATGAATCCATGCGCAGGTTTCTGGCCAAGGCGCTTGAGAACGCGGGACACGATGTCGTGCCCTGCGGGAAGGGCGACGAGGCCCATGGCTGCCTCAAGGAAGACGTCTTCGACATTCTGCTGACGGATATCGTGATGCCGGAGATGGATGGAATCGAACTTGCTCGCCTCGCGGCGGAGCTCGATCCGACGCTCAAGATCATGTTCATCACGGGATTTGCCGCCGTCGCCCTCAATCCGGAGGTTGCTACCCCCCGTGAGGCGAAGGTGCTTTCCAAGCCCTTCCATCTGCGCGACCTCGTGGCCGAGGTCGACCGCCTGATGGCGGCTGCCTGAGAGCCTCTCTCACCCGACCCCAAACCGCCGTTTCCGGCTTGTCTTTGCGGTTCATCCTAGATATACGAACGGCCTCCGGTCGCTTGCGGCCGACGGATGCCGCAGGCGTCCGGACCCTCCCCATGGCAATGGGCGTGTAGCTCAGCGGGAGAGCACTTCGTTGACATCGAAGGGGTCACAGGTTCAATCCCTGTCACGCCCACCATTGCCACCTATTTCCGATCACCTGAAGTTGTTCCGGCACGCCCGTTTTTTGCCGCGTCCTTGGGGACATGCTGGCAAATTGCCATTTTCGCGCCGCGGTAAATGGCCTATTCCAGACCATCCACGCCGCCCGCCCGTTTCCTTGCGCGATGCGCCGACCGGCAGGCGCATGGACCGTTCGACAGGTTGCAGTCTCAAGAGCGATATTCATGAAGTTCGATATCCAGTCCCTGAAGACGCTTTCTCCTCGCACCATGCTGATTGTTCTCGGCGCCGTTCTTCTTGCGGCGTTCGCGGTGCTGTTCGTCTACAGGCTCTATGGCGTCATCCTGGGGCAAGGGCAGCAGGGTGGGTGGCCGACACCCGTGGTCGAAGCCGTCGAAGCGCAGAAGAAAGATGTCAACCTTGAGGTCTCTGCGCTTGGCACGCTGCAGGCCGACCAGGCGATCACCGTGCGTCCCGAGATTACCGGTATCGTCACCAGCATCGATTTCGAGGACGGCGAGCGCGTCGAAAAGGGCGACCTCATCATCAAGCTCGACGACAAGGACCTGACGGCGCGGCTTATGCAGGCCGAGGCGCGGCTGACGCTGACGCGTGCAAATTACCAGCGCGCGCAACAGCTGCTGAAGCAGGGCTCGGGCACGGCTCGCGCGCGCGACGAAGCGCTCAACGATTTCAAATCGGCGGAAGCAGAAGTCGCCGCGGCGGAGACGGCGCTGCACAAGGCGACCATCACGGCGCCGTTCAGCGGCATCATCGGTTTGCGGCAGGTGAGCCTCGGCGAGTATGTGACCGCCGGACAGGCGATCGCCACGCTTGCCGATGTGGACAATCTTCGCATCGATTTTCGCGTCTCCGAAGTCTTTCTGACGGAAATCGGAAAAGGACAGGAAGTGAACGTCATCTTCGATGCGTTGCCCGAGCAGGTTTATACCGGTGTCATCAGCGCGCTCGATCCCGTGGTGAGCATCGAGGGACGGGCGCTCAGCGTTCGCGCAATCCTCCAGAATGTCGACGGAAAGCTCCGGCCGGGCCTTTTCGGCCGTGTCGAGATCGTCACCGACACGCGCCGCTCAATCATGTTGCCGGAAGCTGCGATCGTGACGATGCCGACCGGCGACAAGGCTGTCTTTGTTGTCGTCGATGGCCACGCAAAAATGAGCCCCGTGACGATCGGCACGCGCGTGCCGGGCGAAGTCGAAATCCTGGCAGGTGTCGAGGACGGCGATATGGTCATCGTCAGCGGCCAGCTCAAGGTTCAGAACGGTGCGCCGGTCGAGGTTGCGAACGGCGAAGAGACGGGATCCATGCCGCCGCCGGTTGGCGACGAAGCCGCAGCCGAATAGGCAGGGAAAAGGGACGTGAATATTTCCGAGCTCTTCATCCGCCGTCCGGTTTTCGCGACGGTTGTCAGCCTTATCCTGATGCTGATCGGTCTCGTCTCGTATGACCGCCTTTCCGTGCGCGAATACCCGGAGATCGACGAGCCTGTCGTGACGGTGACGACGACCTATCGCGGTGCAAGCGCTTCCGTCATCGAGCGCGAAGTGACGCAACCGCTCGAAGATTCGATGGCAGGCATCGAAGGCATCGAGGTTCTTTCCTCCACGAGCCGCGCCGAGGAAAGCCAGGTGACGGCCCGCTTCACGCTGGAGACCGATCCCGATGTCGCGGCGAGCGACGTGCGCGACCGCGTCGGCCGTGCGCGGGGAAACCTGCCGGACGAGATCGACGAACCTATCATCGCCAAGGTCGAGGCGGATGCGCAGCCCATCATGTACATCGCCTTCAAGAGCGATCGCATGTCGGGACTCGAAATCACCGATTACCTCGATCGAATCGTAACCGACCGGCTGCAAAACCAGCCGGGCGTCGCGCAGGTGACGATTTTCGGCGGGCGCGAATATTCGATGCGCATCTGGGTCGATCGCTCGCGGCTCGCGGCCTACAGCCTCACCGTTCAGGATGTCGAGAACGCGGTGCGCGCGCAGAACGCGGAAATTCCTTCCGGCCGCATCGAGAGTATCGACCGCGAATTCACGGTGCTGGCAAAGACCGCGCTCCAGACTCCCGAGGAATTCGGCAACATCGTCGTGAAGGAGACGGACGGTTTCCAGGTGCGCCTCAACCAGGTGGCACGTGTCGAGGTGGCGGCCGCAGACGAACGCAGATCGGCAACATACAACGGCGAGACCTCGATCTCGCTTGGCGTGATCAAGCAGGCGACGGCGAACCCGCTGGAGGTGGCGGCGAATGTTCGAAAGGCGCTGGACGATCTCGCGCCGACGTTACCCATCGGCATGGCTTCCTTTGTGGGCTACGACACGTCCATTTTCATCGCTGAATCGATCGACTCGGTCTACGAGACGATCTTCGAGGCGGTCATCCTCGTCGTGCTCGTGATCTTCGTCTTCCTGCGGACGCTCAGGGCTTCGTTCATTCCTGTCGTCACGATACCGATTTCGCTCATCACGAGCTTTGCCATCATGCTGGTGCTCGGCTTCAGCATCAATACGCTGACGCTGCTGGCGATGGTGCTGGCGATCGGCCTCGTCGTGGACGACGCGATCGTGATGCTCGAGAACATCTATCGCCATATCGAAGAGGGGAAGGCCCCCTTCCAGGCTGCAATCGACGGTTCGAAGGAGATCACCTTCGCGGTCATCGCAATGACGCTTACTTTGGCCGCGGTCTATGCGCCGGTGGGTTTTGCCGAAGGGCGGACGGGCAAACTCTTTCTGGAGTTCGCACTTACGCTGGCCGGAACCGTGGTCGTGTCGGGCTTCATCGCGTTGACGCTGACGCCGATGCTCTGCTCGAAGCTGCTCCGCCATGAAACGAAGGAAAGCCGGCTTCAGCGCTGGCTGCGCGAGCGTCTGGACGCGCTCGATGCCGGATACAAGCATGTGCTCGGCCGCGCACTCGTTCGCCGCAAACTGATTGTCGGCATCGCGCTTGTGATCGCGCTTTCGTGCGCGGGCCTTTTTACGATGCTGCGGCAGGAGCTGGCGCCGTTCGAGGACCGCGGTACGCTGCTTATCGTCGGACAGGCGCCGCAAGGTGCGACGCTCGAATTTTCGCGGCGCTACGCGAAGCAGATCGAGGCGCTCCTTGTCGACATTCCCGAAGTGACGGGATATCTCGTCGTCTCCGGCTTTCCACAGATCACCGACCTCGTGTCCTTCTCCCGCCTCATACACTGGGGTGAGCGCAGCCGCTCGCAGCAGGAAATCGTCGCCGAGTTGCAGCCGAAGCTCGGACGAATACCGGGCATCATGGCTTTCGCCGTCAACCCGCCGTCGCTCGGCCAGAGCGGCCGGTCCCAGCCGATCGAGTATGTCATCCAGGCCTCGGGCACCTATGAGGAACTCGAAAGCTATGTGAATGCGATGATGGATGAGATCCGGCAGCATCACGGCTTCGTCAATCCGGACACGAACCTCAAACTGCAGAAGCCGCAACTCGACATCCGGGTCAATCGCGACAAGGTGGTGGATCTCGGGATCAGCGTTGCAACTGTCGGCCGTACGCTGGAAACGCTGCTGGGCGGGCGGCAGGTGACACGCTACGAGCAAGGTGGCAAGCAGTATGACGTCATCATCCAGGTGGCCGACGACGAACGCCGGACGCCGACCGATATTCGCGACATTTACGTGAGCGGCGGCAAGGGCGAAATGGTGCAGCTATCGAACCTCATCGAGGTGAGGGAAACGGTTGCGCCGAACGCGCTCAACCATTTCAACCAGCTTCGCTCCGCGACCATTTCGGCATCGCTCGCGCCCGGCTATTCGATGGGCGAGGCACTCGCGTTCCTGGACGATACGGCGCAGAGGCTTCTTCCCGCGACCGCGCAGACCGATCTCAACGGTCAGCTTCGTGAGTTCGTCAAGTCGTCAGGCACCATTGCCGTGACTTTCGTGCTGGCGCTGCTCTTCATCTATCTCGTGCTGGCGGCGCAGTTCGAGAGCTTCGTCGATCCCGTCATCATTCTCGTCAGTGTACCGCTGTCGCTTGCTGGCGCTCTGATGCTGCTCTTCCTCACGAACACGACCCTCAACATCTACAGTCAGGTGGGGCTGATCACGCTGGTCGGTCTTATCAGCAAGCACGGCATCCTGATCGTCGAGTTCTCGAACCAGCTCCGCGAGAAGGGGATGTCGGTTTATGACGCCGTCGTCGAGGCGGCGAGCCTTCGTCTGCGTCCCATCCTCATGACGACCGGCGCCATGGTGCTTGGCGCTCTGCCGCTGGCGCTGGCTTCCGGGGCCGGTGCGGAGAGCCGACGGTCGATCGGTTACGTCATCGTCGGCGGTATCAGCTTCGGTACGCTGCTGACGCTTTTCGTGGTGCCGACCGTCTATCTGATCATCGCCGGTGCGCGTGAGCGCCGGCTCGCGGCGAAGGCCACGCGCCACTCGCAGGTGCCGGCGGAACAGGTTCAATCCGTATACGGAGCGGATGAGCGAAAGCGGGGATAAAGCGGTTCGATTGTCACCGGAATGTCACGAAAACGTCATAGTTCCCGTGTGCCACGACTTATCCCGCATCGGGAACCGGGCTTCGTAGCTTTCCCGGTGCTCTCGGAGATGTCCGTAAGGGACGTCCAAATTTTCTTCGCAGGCGCATGAGGGGATAAACCGCCTGCTGCGCTGCTAAGAATCTTATCCCCGCCCATTGCCGCTCGTTACGGCATTTTTCAGAAGGGACGGTCGCCGTTCACGGTCACGCGCTCCATGTGGCGCCGGTGACCATGATAGTCGTTCAGCGCGAAATGCTGGGCGGCACGGTTGTCCCAGAAGGCGATGGCGTTTTTCGTCCAGCGGAAGCGGCAGGTGAATTGTTCCTGCGTGCAATGTTCGAAGAGAAAGTCGAGGAGGGGACGGCTTTCCCGCTTCGTCATGCCGACGAATTTCTCGGTGAAGGCGGGATTGACGTAGAGCGCCTTGCGGCCTGTCTCGGGATGGGTGCGCACGACGGGATGCTCGAAGGAGGGCGTGTCGTCGCCCGCGACCGTCACGTCCATCGATTTGCGCCGCTGGGCGGAGGCACCGCGCTCGCTGTATTCTCCTTTTGCGGTATGGATGGCCTTCAGGCCTTCCAGCATCTTCTTCATGCCGTCCGAAAGCGTTTCGTAAGCGAGGTACTGGTTCGCCCAGAGCGTATCGCCGCCATAGGGAGGCACCTCCTTCGCATAGAGGATCGAGCCGAGCGCCGGCTCTTCCAGGAACGACATGTCGGAATGCCAGCCGCCGCCGAAGTTGATGCGGTCTTCAGGCTCCTTCACGATCTGCATGATCTCCGGATGCCCGTCCATGCCCTTCACATAGGGGTGGATGTTGAGCGTGCCGAAACGGCGGCCGAACGCCTTGTGCCGGTCGTGGCCGATGTGCTGGTCGCGAAAGAAGATCACGACATGGTCGAGGAAGGCCCGGTGAATGTCGTCGAAGGTTTCGTTGGAAAGGTCCTTCGACAGATCAACGCCCTCGATTTCGGCGCCGAGCGCGCCGGAAACCGGCTTCACATCGATGGTCTTGTATCCCATGACAGGCCTCCCTCGTTCCCTGTTCAGGCAGTCGCCTTCTGAAAGGCCGGCCGTGCGGCAAGCCGGGCGAAATAAGCGCCGGCATTGGCGTAGTCGCCGGTCAGCAGGCCGAACATCTTGCAGAGCAGCAGCGAGTAGCCGAGCATGATGTCTGCGGCGGTGAAGTCCTTGCCGCAGATGAAGTCCTTGCCGGCCAGTTCCCTGTCGAGAATGCCGAGCATCTTCTTTGCGCTCTCGACCGCCTCGGCGGCTACTTGCGGAATGCGCTTGTCTTCCGGCCGGACGAAGGAGTGCTGCGCGATGTTGCCGAGGGGGACCATGAAGGTCGCCTCCGCGAAATGGAACCACTGCAGATACTTTCCGTGATCCGCAGTGCCGGGCTTCGGCTCAAGACGGCCTTTTCCATGCTTGGCGAGAAGGTACTGCGCGATAGCGCCCGACTCGTTCAGAATGAGTCCGTCATCGTCGATGGACGGCACCTTGCCGAGCGGGTGAACCGCCAGATAGGTCTCGGACTGGAGATCGTCGGGTGAGAAGTTGAGCGTTTTCAGTTCGTACGGAATGCCGAGCTCCTCGCAGAGCCAGACGATGCGGACGGAACGCGTGTTTTTTGCGTGATAGATCTTGAGCATGTTTTCTCCCTGTGCGGCACCTCTTGCGGGCACCTTCGCCGGTTACCGACCCGAGCATTCTAGCGCAGTGGGGGAGGGTTGTCAGTTCAGCGTGCCGACGAGGGAAGCGCGCTGGGACATCTCGATCCAGTTGCCGTCGGGGTCGCGGATGAAGGAGATGCGTGCGACCTTGCCCAAGGTCGCCGGGGCGCGGCCCTCGCGGCCGCCTCGGGCGAGGATGCGGGCATGCTCCTCGTCGACATTGCGTATCTGGATCGTGATGTAGCGCCAGCCCGGCCCCTCCATGACGGGGTCGGGCTGTGCGTTTTCCGCCTTTTCGAAAAGAATGACGCTATCGCCGCAGAGAAAGCTGTCGCCGCCCCGTTCGGGTACGTCGGGGAGGCCGAGCGACACGGCGTAGAAGCGCCGATGCGCGTTCACGTCGCGCACGCCGAGGCGGATGCCGATCCGCTCGATGCCGTGGGCGCCCGGCGGCACCAGCGTCACGCGGTTGCCGTCCGGATCGGTGAGACGTTTCGGCCCGAGCAGGCCCTCGCGCGCGATCAGCAATTCGCGATAGCCGGAAGGCGGCGCGGCCGGCAGATCGTTTCTCGAATGGTTGATCTTGAGCACCGAGCCCAGAAGGTCGTGGCGGTGCTGCCGCATGCCGTTGCCCAGCGGCAGCATGTGGTCGAAGGGCAGTCCGATCTCGTTCTGCCAGAAGTCGAGCATGGGCTCGAGACTGGTCGTGAAGAGGCCGACATCGATCCTGGGTTTGGCAAGGTCCATGCCGGCCTCCACTTTTCCTGAAAACGCCCTAGGGCGCTTCGTTCGAGAAGACGATGGTGCCGGATGCGGCGAACATGCCGCCGACGCCATGCGCGATGGAGATTTTAGCTCCCGGCACCTGAGCGGGCGCGATGCCCCTCATCTGGCGCACGCTCTCCTGCAATGCATACATGCCATACATGCCCGAATGCATGTAGGAGAGGCCGCCACCATTGGTGTTGAGCGGTAGCTTGCCGCCCGGCCGCGTATTGCCCTCGCGGATGAAGGCAGCGCCCTCGCCGCGCTCGCAGAAGCCGAGGTCTTCGAGCCCGTAGACCGGCAGATGCGCGAAGGCATCGTAGATCATCAGGTGGTCGACGTCGGCGTGCTTGATGCCCGCTTCGTCGAAAGCCTTCTTGCCCGAAACACGGAAGGCCTTCGAGGTCGTGAAGTCCGCCATCTGGCTGATCATCGGCGTCTCGCAGCTCTCGCCCGTGCCGAGAATGTAGACGGGCTTCTGCGGGAAGTCCTTCGCGCGTTCGGCACTGGTCAGGATCAGCGCGCCGCCGCCATCCGTCACCAGGCAGCACATGAGAAGGCGGAAGGGCCAGGCGATCATCTTCGAGTTGAGAACGTCGTCCACCGTGATCGGATCGCGGAAGGAGGCGCGCGGGTTCATGGCCGCCCATTCGCGCTGCACCACGGCGACATTGGCGATGTCCTCTTCCGTGACGCCATATTGTTTCATGTAGCGCAGCGCCGGAATGGTGAACATGGTCGGCGGATTGGTGATGCCGTAGGGCACTTCGAACTGGCCCTGCTGGCTTGCCGGATCGCGGCTGAAGCGGCGCGCGCCGACGCGGGAGCGGCCGGACTCTGCATGGGTGATGAGCACCGTGTTGCAGAGACCTTCGTTGATTGCCGCCGCCGCGTGGCGGACATGCAGCATGAAGGAACAGCCGCCGACGCTGGTGCCATCGACCCATGTCGGCGTGATGCCGAGATAGTGTGCGACCTCGACCGGGCTGTCGCCCGCCGTCGCGATGCCGTCGATGTCCTTTGCGGTGAGGCCTGCATCCCTCATCGCGTTCAATGCCGCGTCCGCATGCAGCATCAGCTGTGAGGTGTTCGGGATCTTGCCCATTTCCGTCGTTTCGGCGGCGCCGACGACGGCCACTGTTTTCTGCTTCATCGACTCAGCCTTTCGCGGGACGGAACTTCGGGAGGCTGATCTCGTCGTTTGCCTTCTCGAAGGTCACTTCGAGGGGCATGTCGAGGACGAGGGCTTCCGGCGTTTGCGGGCAGCCGACGATGTTCGTCATCATGCGCGGCCCTTCGGCGAGTTCGACCACGGCGATCGAATGCGGCTTGTCGCCGAAATCGGGGCGCGGTCGATGGTTGATGATGTAGCTGTAAAGCGTTGCCTTGCCGCTGGCCTTGTAGACCTCGACCTCGCGCGAGCTGCAGGCCGGGCAGAAGGGACGGGGTGGGAAATAGCTTTGCTTGCAGCTCGTGCAGCGTTGCAGTCTCAGTTCTCCCTCGCGGCAGCCCGCCCAGAAATGCTGGGTCTCGGGCGTCGGCAAGGGAAGCGGGCGATTATATTCCGCCATGTCGTGCTCCCTGACTTTTTGTCGGTTTCTTGTGGCGGGAGGATAGCCGCGACGGGGATTTTGGCAAACTCCCGGATTTCCGCGGCTTTGCGGCGTTGAAATCACGGGTTTCGGGGCCTATGTTTCAATATGAAACAGTGACGGGATTGTCATGGGCGCGCGTCTTTTCATTCTGGCCGGATTTCTGGCGGCTTGCCTTGCAGGGCCGGCGGCGGCGGACGGCGTGCGCTGGATCGACCCCTGGGCACCCGAAGAGCTCGCGGGCGGGGCAGGCCCTCACTGGATCGACCCCTGGGCGGGAGAGGATTGCGCCTGTGGCGGAGAGAGCGCCGGCCGGACGGGCTCGCTGGAGCTTGCCGGGTTCACCGGCGGCGTCGGCAACCGGCAGACCATCGTCGTGATCCAGAACGGCTTCACTTTCCATCGCCCGCTTCCGGCGGGGCAGGCGGCGATGACGGGCGCCCGCGCCGCTCCCGTCCATCCGCTTGGCCGCCCGCGTTTCTGAGCCTTTTCACGCAAATCCGTGGAACGTCGCGAAGCTGTCCAGCGGTTCGCGCTCGGCGACGAGCGTGTTCACGGGCGCCGTCTCGTCCGCATAGCCGAGCGACATGCCGCAGACGATGTATTCATCGTCCGGCACGTCCAGAATGCGCCGGGTCACGGTCCAGAAATTGTTCCAGGCGCCTTGCGAGCAAGTGTCGAGCCCGCGCGATTTCGCCGCCAGCATGATCGACTGCATGAAGATGCCGATATCGATGAAGCTCATGGCATCGAGGTCCTTGTCGATCGTGAAGATGAGGCCGACCGGTGCGTCGAAGAACCGGTAGTTGCGGCCCCATTGGCGCCAGTTCGCGGCTTCGTCTCCCTTGGGAATGCCAAGCAGGCCATACATCGCCTTGCCGAGCGTGCGCATGCGTGTTGTGTAGGGCTCCTTGCGCTTGGATGTGCGCGGAAATTCGGCGCCCGCATCGGCGGGCCGCGTTTCGCGATGCGCAAGCACTTCCTCTTCGAGGCGGCGGCGCGTTTCGCCCGCCACCACGTGCACTTTCCACGGCTGGATATTGGTTCCGGAGGGCGAGCATCGTGCCAGCTCGAGAATTTCCCTTACGAGGTCGAGCGATACGGGATCGGGCCTGAAGGCACGCACGGATTTCCGCGTCTTCAGCGCCTGGTCGAGATTCATGGGGCAAACTCCGGAGATTCGATTTCGATGCCGGATTGTTAGCAGGCAGATCGCGCCCCGCAAGGGTTCTTCCCCCCGCTCTTGATATTATTGCACTTGCCATGCCATAAATTGCGGCTCGCAGCCGTCCCCGGAGGAGAAAATGAAACTCGCACATGTTGTGACGCTTGCCGCCGCTCTTCTCGCTTTGCCGGGGTTTCCGGCAAAGGCGCAGGACGGGCGGCCCAACATCGTGCTCATCCTCATCGACGATGCCGGCTTCAGCGATCTCGGCGCCTATGGCAGCGAGATTGCCACGCCCAACATCGATGCACTTGCGGCGCGTGGCGCTCTGTTTTCGAATTTCCACGCTTCGCCCATCTGCGCGCCGTCTCGTGCGATGTTGATGACGGGTGTCGACAGCCACCTGGCGGGTGTCGGCAACCTGCCGGAATCCCTGCCCCTCGAGCATCGCGGCGAACCGGCCTATCTCGGTCACCTCGCGGATGATGTGATCACCGTGGCAAGCCGTCTCCAGGCGGCGGGCTACCGCACGACGATGGCAGGCAAGTGGCACCTCGGTCACGAAGAGCCGCACATGCTGCCGCCGGCGCATGGTTTCGACCGTTCCTTCGCGCTCGATGCGTCGGGTGCGGACAATTGGGAGAAGCGGCCCTATCTGCCGATCTACGACGATGCGCCCTGGTTCGAGGATGGCGAGCCCGCCGATCTGCCAGAGGATTTCTATTCCTCGAAGTTCATCGTCGACAAGACCATCGAATATCTCGATGAGAGCGGGGCGAGCGAGCGCCCCTTCTTCTCCTATCTCGCCTTTCAGGCAAATCACATTCCGGTGCAGGCGCCGCGCGCGTTCGTCGACAAATATATCGGTGTCTACGACAAGGGCTGGCATGCGCTGCGGCAATCGCGGTTCGAGGGCGTGGTGGATCGCGGGTTCGTGCCGGGCAATGCCGCGCTCGGGCCGATGCCCGAAGGGCTCAAGGACTGGGACGCGCTGACCGCTGAAGAGAAGGAAATCCGGGCGATGAGCATGGCCGTTCATGCGGGCATGCTCGAAGCGATGGACCATCACGTCGGACGCTTTGTGGAGCATCTGAAGCAGACCGGCGACTACGACAACACGATCTTCTTTGTCCTTTCGGACAATGGCCCCGAGCCGAACGATCCCCTTGCGACGCCGGGCTTCGCGCAATGGCTCTGGTGGGTGGGCTACAGCCGCGATCTCGACAGGCTCGGCGAGAAAGGCACGTTCGCCTTCATCGGCCCGGAATTCGCGAATGCCAACGGTGCGCCCGGTTCCTTCTTCAAGCTCTATGCGGGCGAGGGCGGCGTTCGCGTGCCCTTCATCGTTGCGGGCGAGGGTGTTTCCGCCGCCACGCGTCACGGCTTCAGCTTCATCACCGACATTGCGCCGACGATTCTGGATTTCGCGGGTATCTCGGCGGGAAGCGAGTTCAAGGGTGAGCCGGTGAAGGCGATGACGGGGCGTTCGCTTCTGCCCGTGCTGCGCGGTGAAGCTGCCTCTCCCTATTCGGACGAGGACGCGGTCGGCATGGAGGCGGCGGGCAATGTCGCGCTCTTCCGCGGCGGCTACAAGCTCATGCGCAACCTGCCGCCCTATGGCGACACCGAATGGTATCTCTACAACCTTGCGGAAGATCCGGGCGAGACGAAAGATCTGAAGGATGCCGAGCCCGAGCGTTTCGCCCTGATGATGCGGGAATACGAAGCCTATGCCGCGTCGGTTGGCGCGCTCGAGGTCCCGGCGGGCTACCAGCAGATGAAACAGCTTACCGTCAACCGGCTCCACGACCGCCGCGGGCAGCTTGTCGTCGCCGGGCTTGTTGCGGCGGGTATTCTCGGCGGTCTCGTCTGGCTTGCGTTCCTCGGCATCCGCAGGCTGCGGCGCGGCTAGACCTTCATCAGCTCGCGCAGCACGTCCGTCTGGGTGTTCTTGCCGAGCTTGTCCTTGATATGGGCGAACTGCGTGCGCACGGTGTTGACGCTGCAGCCGCGCTCCTTCGCGATCTCGGCGATGCTGCGCCCGAGAACGAAGAGAACGGCGACCTCGGCTTCTGCCCGCGTGAAGCCGAAAGCAAGTTCGTATTCCTCCGGCAGCGGATCGCGGCCGACGACCGGTATGACGTCTTCGAGGCGAGGGTTCGCCGCGAGGATTTCCTCGACAAAGCCGACGGAATGAAGGGCGCCCCAGCGCCTGATCTCCGCGATGCGGCGCCTTATGTGCGCGATGTCGTGGCCGAGCGTGCCGGCTATCCGGTTGCGCAGGAGGTCTTCGTCAGACATGCGGCCTCTCCCGGTCTTCGCGTTCGCCGCCGCGGCGGGAAGCGCTGCCGAACCGGTCGTTCATGAAGGCACCGATCTCCCCGATGGCGCGCCGCGATTCCGGAAGCAGTGTGCCGAGGCGTTGCCAGCCATGCGGCATCGGCGGGTGAAAACGGAGTTCCGTTTCCGATTTGGCGGTCCGGAGTTTTGCGTCGATGCGGAGTGCGTCGTCGAGAAGGATGTCGCTGGTGCTCACCTGGATGAAGGCGGGAGGCATGCCGGAAAGATCGGCGAAGACCGGCGAGGCCAGGGGGTCGGCGGGCATGTGACCCTGCAGATAGAGCTCGCGGCAGATCATCATGATCTCGATATTGTTCGAAAGCGACGATTTGCGCGCGTTGGTCAGCATCGAGCGGCCCGACATGGTCATGTCCGCCCAGGGCGCGAGCAGCGTCATGGCGGCCGGCATCGGCAGGTTTCGCTCCCGCAACAGAAGCAGTGCGCCGAGCGCGATACCGCCGCCGGCGCTGTCGCCGAGCACCTGTATGCGCGAGGGATCGTGTCCTTCCTCGAGTAGCCACTCGTAAGCGTCGGCCACATCTTCCAGCGCGGCGGGAAAAGGGTTCTCCGGCGCAATCCGGTAGTCGACGGCGAGAGCGGTGGCTCGCGTGAGTGCGCAGAGATGGGCGGCGAGGCTCAGATGAAGCTTCGACTGACCGAAGATGAATGAGCCGCTGTGAACGAAAAGGAAAACCCTGTTCTTCTCGCTTTCCGGCATGGTTACCCAGTCAGCGGGAACCGGCGCCGAGGTGGCCCGCGAGACATGCATGCCTTCGGGGGCAAATGTCATGATGCTTTCGGCGCGGTGAACGGCGCGGCGGGCGCTCGCCGTATCGAAGCGTCTGGCGTCACCCTCCGTGCGCGGCGTGAGCGCGCGCATCGCATTCACATAGACGAAGTTGAACAGTCTTCCGCGCAAGGTGAGGCGGGGCACAGGCTGCGGCGGCAGCAGATGCGCGCCTGAAGGAAGAGCGAGATTTCTTGCCGTCATGTGAGCACATCCTCCAATGCCGTATCGCGATGGCAGGCGGGCAGCCGCTCCCGTTACTACTATGTCGGCAAAAGAGCCGCGCATCATCAATTTTGGTGATTTCAGCCAACCCCCCTCTTCCTATCATCGGACGAACGCCCCGAATCCGGGGCTGAAAAGGCGCTGGAGGGGCATCATGACGGGGCGAAATCGCGCGGGCAGGTTCGATGTGAAATGGGGATTTCTTGCTCTTGTGGCGGCGGGCATCCTGCTGCTGCCTGGATGCGTTGCCCCGGCGAAAGATTCCCGATACGACCCGCCGAGCCTGCAGCTGGAGACGCCTCTGGACAATGGCGAGTCCATCATGGACGAACTCCAGCCCGGGCCTGTGGGCGAGGTGGCGCCCCGGAGCTACAGCATGGAGGAGCTCGTCGCCGAGATCGAGGAGATGCAGCGGCGCTGCCAGCGCGGCGACGAATACAGCGATGACTACCGCGAGCGCTATCGCCGGCTGCGCGCCGAGCTGCAGGAGGGTGCCAACAAGGAAGCCAAGGCGCTCGGCGATGCCGGCAAGGATCCTTACGAGGACCCGCGCGTCAAATATATGCACGAAGCGCTTATCCGCCTGCCAGCCAATCCCGACTGTCACAAGAAGGTCGTTGGCTACCAGCCCGAATATGGCGTTTCTGTCGAAGGCGGCATCGGCGGCATGAGGGTCGGACTGCCGGGCTATCGATTCCTCGGTACGGAACTCGGCGGCATTCCGAACCTCAGCAACGGCTATCATTTCGAAGACGACGAAACGGCGAGCGTCCAGAAGCTCGGCGGCGGGTTCGACCTCGAGCGCGCCATGCTGGGGGCGGCGAGGATGCGGGTCCAGTTCGGTTACACGCGGACAAGTCTCGAAGCGGACCGCAACACCGGCGCTTTCGACCCGATGGGCGCCTCGCTTCTCATACCCGGGACCGGCGACGGACCCTCCGGCGCAGGTTTCTCACTGCCGACCGCGGGCGGCCTCAACGTCGTCACATCCTCGTCCTACCGGCTCGAATATGACAGCGACGACTTCTACGCGAAGTTCATGGGCGAATACTGGTGCGACGAGGACTTCGACGATGAAGATCCCGGCCTCGGCACCTTCCCCTATTTCGGCTTGCGCTATACGAGCAGCGATTTCCGCCAGCGCTTCGGCGGGTCCATCCCCGGATTTGCCCGCGACTTCGAATACAATACGGATGTGGATACAAAGTCCTGGGGGCCGATCGCCGGCGTCCAGGTCGTGAAGCCGGTGGCCGGGTCGCCGGTCATGCTGCGCGCCGGCGTAACGGCCTCTGTCGAGTTCAACGATGCGAGCGGCTCGGACAGTCTCGACTTCACCGGCTTCGGGCGCCAGACCATGCGATTGTCGAACGACGACACGACGCTCAGCTACACGGTGAATGCCGGTGTGACCGTCGGGGCAACGTCGCCCATCCAGTTCGACGTCGACGCGTTTGCAGGGTCGATCGGCAACACACCGGTCGTGACGCGCAACGGTGTGGGACCCTCGCGGCTCGAGATGGAGCGAAGCGACTATGTGGGAGCGGCTCTCCGGACGACCTTCCGCTTCTAGCGGCGGTCAGAGCCCGAGCACCGCCTTCGACATGATGTTGCGCTGGATCTCGTTCGTGCCCGCATGGATCGAGCCCGCGCGGTCGTTGAGATATTTCGGCGTCACGGCCCATGAATAGTCCGGGCCGACCGGCGTCCCGTTCGGCGAGACGGAAGGCGCGTCCGGCACCGGTCCGCCCGGCGCCGTCGCGTGCGGCTGGAACGGCAACGCGTAGTGCGCCACGGCTTCGAGCGCAAGTTCCGTCAGGCGCTGGCTCAGTTCGGTGCCGCGCGTCTTCAGAAGCGAACTTTCCGCGCCCGGCGCGTCGCCGTGGCTCAGCGCCGACATGATGCGGTGCTCGGTATATTCGAGCGCGGTGATTTCGGCGGCGGCTTCGGCGAGCTTGCGCGCGAAACTCTCGTCGCCGATCAGGCGCCCGCTGCCGTCGCCGCTTCTCGCGCCGCCATGCGGCGAATGCGGTCGAGCCGCGTGTGCAGTCCCGGTGCATAGGCGTGTCCGCCGCGTTCGAACTGCATGAGATATTTTGCGACCGTCCAGCCTTCGCCGACCTTGCCGACGACGTTCTTCTTCGGCACGCGCACATCGGTGAAGAAAATCTGGTTCTGGATGTGCTCGCGGGAGAGCATGACGAGCGGCTCCGCCTTCACGCCGGGCGTGTCCATGTCGATCAGGACGAAGGTGATGCCGCGCTGGGGAATGTCTTCCTTCGAGGTCCGCACGAGATTGAAGATGCGGTTCGCGTAGTTCGCATGCGTCGTCCAGATTTTCTGGCCGTTGCAGACGAAATCGTCGCCGTCTTCTCGCGCGCTCATCTGCAGGCTTGCGAGGTCGGAGCCCGAGCCCGGCTCCGAATATCCCTGACACCAGAAATCCTCGCCGGAGAGGATGCACGGCAGATAATACGCCTTCTGTTCGGGCGTGCCATAGCCGATCAACACCGGGCCGCACATGCCGAGCCCCATCGGCGAGAGCGGCGTCCGCCGCACCGAATGCGAGTTCCACGGTTTCCTCCCGGTATTCATTCCAATATCGTTTCGAGGAGCAGGCCGCTGGCTACCCTGTGCTGTCAAATGGCTCCCTTTTGGCGAGCATTTCGTTAGGTCATTCTGGATATGTCGGTGGCATAATGAGCATTCAGCCCGGAGGCCGGACCATGAGCGATGACAACGAGCGGCTTGAACTGCATCAGTTCCCCTATTCGCATTACAACGAAAAGGTCCGCTGGGCGCTCGACTTCAAGAACGTGCCGCACCGGCGCATTTCCTATCTGCCGGGGCCGCACATGACGGCGCTGCGGAAACTGGCGGGGACGTCGGCGACGCCGGTGCTGCGGGTTGGCGGCGTGGTGGTTGCGGGCTCCGCCGAGATCATCGATGTGCTGGAGGGGCAGTATCCCGAGCCGCCGCTCTATCCGGCCGATCCCGCGCAGCGCAGGGCCGCGCTCGATATTCAGGCCTATTTCGACGAAGAGGTGGCGCCGGCCGTGCGCCGCGCGCTCTTTGCGGAGCTGTTGCGGGAGCCGGCCTATCTCTGCCGTCTTTTCGCATCGGAGAAACCGTTCCTCACACGGCTCGCCTATCGCGCGATGCAACCTGCCATCCGTCCGGTGATGCGCCACATGATGCAGATCGACAGCGAGCATCTCGGCACGGCGCGGCACACGATACGCGCCGCCCTCGACAGGGTCGCCGCTCAAGCGGGGCCCGACGGCTATCTGGTGGGCGGCAGTTTCAGTATCGCCGACCTCTCGGCGGCGGCGCTTCTCGCACCGGCCTGCGACGTCTCCCATCCCGACATGGCACTGCCTGCGCCCCATCCGGCGCGGGTGGCGGCCTGGTTCGCGGAATGGGCGGACCATCCGGGCACCGCGTGGGTCCGGTCGATCTATGAGAAGCATCGCCCGCGCCGCGTGCTGCCCTTGCGGGCGGCCGCCGACTAAATTCCGCAAGGGCCGGGCTGGAAAGCGCCGTTCGTTTCACGTAAAGGAGGGGCAGTTCCCGCAAGAGGGACCGATTCCGGGAAGGCGCCTCATTCCATGCCCGCCGACGACGAAACACGCACAGCGGCAAACGCTGCGCCGGTGCAGGCTCCGCCGCCCGCACCGGAGGATGGTCCGCGCCGGACGACGCCGCAGGAGCGCAAACGCGCCTTTCTCATTCTTTTCGTCTGTCTCCTGTCGGTCGGCATGGGGCAGACGCTCGTCTTCGCCGTCCTGCCGCCGATTGCCGCCGATCTCGGCATGAGCGAGTTCGAGACGACGATGATCTTTTCGCTCTCCGCCGCGCTCTGGGTGCTCACCAGCACCTTCTGGGGGCGGCGCAGCGACGTCATGGGACGAAAGCCCGTCATTCTCATCGGGGTTTTCGGCTTCGCGATCTCGACCTCGCTTGTCGGCGTCGTGCTGCTCGCCGGGTACCAGCAGTGGATTTCGATCGCGCTGATGTTTCCGCTCGTCATGGGCGCGCGGGCGATCTTCGGCATTTTCGGCTCGGGCTCCATGCCCGCCTCGCAGGCCTATGTCGCCGACCGCACGACGCGGGCAGAGCGCGCGGGTTCGATCGCGCAGATCGGCGCGGCCTTCGGCCTCGGCACGGTGGTGGGGCCGGGTGTTGCCGCCGCCTTCGCGGAAATTCACATTCTGGCGCCGTTCTTCGCCGTAGGGCTTCTCGCCTTTGTCAGCGGTGTTGCAATCTGGGTGCTGCTTCCCGAGCGCACGCGGCCGAAGAAGCTTCTCAGCGAAAAGCAGGAGCAGCGCGCGGCGCTCAACTGGCGCGCGCCGAACGTCTTGCCCTGGCTCGTCATCGGCGTGGTGCTCAGTCTCAGCCAGTCGATCATGATGCAGCTCTTCGCCTTCTATCTGATGGCGGAGCTCGGCATGCAGGGTTCGGAGGCGACGCAGCTGGTCAGCGTCGGCATGATGGCGATGGCGATGGCGACGCTCGTCGCCCAGCTCGGCCTCATCCAGCGCTTCGACCTGCCGGTGCAGTTCCTGCTGCGCTGGGGGGCGATCACGATGATCGTCTCCTTCGCCATGCTGGTCTTCGGCGGCTCCTATGGCGTGCTCGTTTCGGCGCTGGCGCTGGCGGGCCTCGGCTTCGGCTTCCTGCGCTCGGGCCTTTCGGCGGGCGCCTCGCTCTCGGTTTCGCTGAAGGATCAGGGCGCGGTTGCCGGTCTCATCGGCTCCACGGCGGCGACGGGGCACATTCTCAACCCGGCCATCGGCATTCCGCTCTTTTATGTGCTGCATGCCGCGCCGTTCATGCTCGGCATCGCGCTCATGGTGCTGATCCTTGCTTTTGCGATCTTCCACCCTGTATTGAAGACGCTGCGCGGCGCCGATGCCAGCATGGTCGATGAAGACGAGGAAGAGATCGGGCTGCATTAAGCACCCCGCCGCCCTTCTACCGGCATGCGCGCGTCAGCGACGATCCCCCGAGCAGGAGAATGGCGCCCACCGCCGCCGCGACGATCCAGAAAAAATAGGCCGGGTCGTAGTGCGAGCCGTAGTTCGGGAACATGAAGAAGGCGACATTGCTCATCGCGTGGAAGAGCGCCGCGATGAAGACGCTGCGCCCGCCATTCACATAGAGCCAGACGGTGACGATCCGCAGCAGCAGCGTGACACCGCAATGCCACGCGACTCATTCCGCGCTTCGGTCGAGCTGAAAATAGGGAATGAGGTGCCACGCCGCCCAGAAGGCGCCGATGATGAGTGCGGCCGTCAGCGCACTCCATCGTCCCTGCATGCGGTCAAAGGCGAAGCCGTCCCATCCAAGTTCCTCGCCCAGGCCCGCCGCGAAGAAGGCCACGAGGAAGACAGGGAGGACAATGAACGGCAAATGCGGTTCGGGAAGCGGCGCGCCCGCAAGCGTCATCGCAAGCCAGGCGAGGAAAAGCGTACCCGGCATGAACAGGATCGCCACGGCGTACCAGCCCGGGCCTGGAATACGGCGATAATCGAAGGCGCGCTTGAGGAAATCGCGCGCGGCAGCCCGTCCGTCTTCCCGCCAGACCAGAATGAGCGCGGCAATCGCCGGCAGAAAGGCCATCAGCGCGCTCACGGGAAGGTCGATCGGGATCAGATCGGAAAGGCTGTCGGCAAGGTAGCCAAGGACCCAGAAGGGTACCGACAGGGCGAAGACCAGTCCAAAGAAGGGCAGGAGGGCGCGCGGTTGCGACATGTTCATCGGCGGGGTCCGTCTATCCGTGGCCTGACGATGATCGTAGCCGGGACCCGGCCGGTTCAAAAGGAGCGGTTCCCCGTGTGGACGCCCATAAGGTTCACCAGATGAACGAGCATGACGACCGCGATGAGGATCGACAGGAAAATGAGGGGCGTCGTCGGCAGCAGGCGTACCTTCCCGGGCTCGGCAGGGCGCCGTTCGAGCCAGATCGGAAATCCCGCCGCCGCGAGGCTTGCCGCCAGCAAGGTCAGCGTGACGGCGAGCGTCACCCCAATGCTCCTTCGGCATACCACTGCGCCATGAGCGCGCCCACCGCCGCGGCGAAGGCCTGCGGCTGGTCCAGCATGATGTGGTGCTGGGCGCCGGGAATCGTGAAGGCAGGTTTTTCCGGCGCAAGGCGGCGAAGAAAGTCGAGTTTCTCCGGTTCGTAGTCCTTGCTTTCGAGGCCGAACATCGTGGCTCCCCTGCAGGCAAGGTTTGCGTAGATGTCGGCATGGTCGCTGCCCATGCGCAGACCATTGAAAATCGAATGATCGAATTTCCAGGTCCAGCCGCTCTCCTCGAACGTCCGCTTGCCGCGCGTCTCTCCGGCCTTCACCTCGCGCAGGCTCAGGGGACCGATATGGTCGAGAATGAAACCGTTGGCGCAGGGCTGCAGCGGCGCGAGGCGGAAGCGCGATTTCGCCTCGTCGAAGCTATTGTAGATTTTCGTTGCGCGCCGCTCGGGGCCGTTCAGGAACCACTCATGCGCGTCGCCGGCGGGACGCACGGTGAAGTCGCAGAGGATGAGCCCGCCAAGCTTCTCGCCGTAATGTTTCGCGGCCATCAGGGACACGAAACCGCCGAAGGAATGGCCGACGATCACGGGCTTGGGGCCGAGCCCGGCCGCGAGCGCCACCTCGCCGATCTCGCGGGCAAAGGTGTCGCGCGAATAGTCCATGCGCCAGTCGCTGTCGCCCATGCCGCCGAGATCCATCGAGGCGACATTGAAATGCTGGGTGAGCAGCGGCGCGATGAAGGAAAACCAGTGCGCATGCGCGCCGTTGCCATGCACGAAGAGGAGACCGGGCCGGCTCGTATCGCCGTTCCCCCAGTAGAGATAGTGGATGCTCGTGCCGTCCACCGTCAGGCGGCGGCTCTCATGGGGCGCCGCCAGCGCCTCGCGGAACCATTGCGGCCGATGGCGGATCACGTCCTCGTCGGGGATCGTCCGCACGGCCGGGTCGGTCAGGTAATTCTCTGTCGGCTTCTCATACGCCATGTCGCACGCCATCGGTTCCTGCTTGGCCGGGATTTGCCGGAAACGGCAGGTTTTCTGCAGAATCGGGAGCAAAGATGACGCCTGCGCCATTTTTGCTTCGGGGCATGGTCTATCCCGATTTCGATCTTCGGAAAAGAGGCGCGTTCTCGCATCGAACGATCTTCAGCCGGGGTAACAGAATATGGATCGACGTGCCGCCGTCCCGTCCCTCGAAGGCATGCTTGATGGCGTTGGATACAAGTTCTCCCAGCACCACTGCGAGGGTGGTGGCGTCGCGGGACGACACGACCAGCGGCTCGAAATTGCCGGCTCCGGCGAGCGCGATGGTCCGGTCCAGGATTTCGATCCGCTTGCGGGCGACATCGTGGAGCGCCTTCACGTTCTGCAATTGGACCGGCCTGTCCGCGACACGCCGCTCGAGCGCGGCCAGTTTGCGTTCGATCTCGAGCCGCGCCGTGTAGTAGGGATCGAGATAAGCGGGATCGCGGGTCAGCAGAAAGCCGCGCTGCCCTGTTTCGGTATCCTGGATCAGGCTGAAGATCGTGTGGAACTCCACGCGAATGCCAATGGTATCCGCAACTGCCGCCGCATTCTCCCGGGCGCGCGCGACAAGGAGCAGCGAGGCCATGCCTGCCCCCGGGAGCATGGCGAAGGCAATGGCCACGAGCAGCGTGTTCGCCCGGCGCATATTCGCCGTGTCGGCTTTCCGGACCTCGAAAGGACGCATCAATTCATGGGTTCCCGAAGGCAGGCCGCGGGGTTTGGCCGATTGCGTAAAATCCGCTTTTCTGGAAGCGTAACAAAGTGGGGGAGAATGCCCATAGCGGATAAGGAGAGGCGCCTTGGGGGAGGGTGGGAATCCCCCGGTTCGGAGGGCTTTTCCCGGTTGACAGGGGAGGGGTCGCCCCTTAGCTTCCGCGCCAACATTCAAGGGCGTTCCGGCATCGGGCCGGGGGCGGGGCGCATGTTTTGCGCCGATCCGCGGGAGCCCGAGCCGAGGTTGAACCATGAAGATCCGTAACTCGTTGAAATCGCTGCGTGGCCGGCATCGGGATAACCGTCTCGTCCGCCGCAAGGGCCGCATCTACATCATCAACAAGACCAATCCGCGCTTCAAGGCCCGCCAGGGCTGAGGATGCCGGCACCTCGTGTGCGTCAGGTTGAGAAAATTCAGGCCGCTGCCTCCGGGTAGCGGCCTTTTTCTTTGCGCACTTGATTCTTACCCAAATTGAGATATATTTTTGGCATATATCATAAGGCGGTTGGAGTTTTTCATGGATGTCGCAAAGATATTCTGGTCCGGACGCTCCCAAGCCGTCCGGCTTCCCAAGGAATTTCGCTTCGATACCGACCGCGTGCGGATCAGGCGTCACGGTCAGGCCGTCATTCTCGAACCTGTCGCCAGCGATTGGGCGTGGCTTGAGAATGTGGTCGGTCCGGTGGACGAAGATTTCGAGCGTGCCGCCAATGAGCGGCCAGCGGATCAGGAGCGCCCGGCGCTGGACTTCTTCAAGTGAGATTTCTGTTCGACACCAATGCGGTCATCGCCCTGCTGAAGGGGCATGAAGGATTTCTCGGCCGGTTGCACGGCTACCGGCCCGATGATTTCGGTTTGCCGTCTATTGTTGCGCACGAACTCTATTACGGTGCTCATAAAGGGCAGCGCGTCGCCGCGAATCTTGCGCGCCTGGACGCGCTCCAGTTCGAGGTGGTGGAATTCGACAGGGAAGATGCGCGAAAGGCCGGTGAGCTTCGCGCAAGCCTCGCCGCTTCGGGCATGCCTATCGGTCCCTACGACGTCTTGATTGCAGGGCAGGCTCTGTCGCGCGGTCTTGTTCTCATCACGCACAACATGCGCGAGTTTCGCCGGGTGCCGGAACTTGCGATCGAGGATTGGGAATGATCGGCGCAGTCATCTTCGATATGGGCAATGTCCTGATCGACTGGGACCCTCATGAGGCTTACCGGCCTCACCTGCCTGACGCAGGGGGGAGAGTGGCATTTCTTGGCCGCTATTTCCGGCTCATGTACGATGCTGTTCACGACGATCCTCGGCCGATGGGAGAATGTCTTGCGCCCCTGAAGGCGGAGTTTCCCCAATACCGTCATCTGATCGAGGTGTATGAGCGCCAATGGCACCTCTTTCTGAGGGGGCCGATGACGGACAGTGTTGTGCTGGTCGAGCGTCTTCATGAGCGAGGCATCCCGCTCTACGGGCTTACTAACTGGCCGCATCGGGTCTGGCCGCCACAAGCCACAAGAGGTCGCGGGCGTCGCCGATCCGGCGGCTTACGCTTTTTTGGGCAGGTTCAGGGATATTGTGGTTTCGGGGCGGGAGCGGATGCGGAAGCCCGAGCCGCGAATCTACGCCTTGGCGCTTCGGCGCTTTGGGCTGGAAGCTGACGAGGCCCTTTTCGTGGACGATCCGCCGGAAAATGTCGACGCGGCCGCGAGCCTCGGTTTTCACACCCACCATTTCACCGGCGCCGATGCCCTTGCTCTCGACCTCGCTCGCCACGGCCTCCCCTGACGTCCAGGGTATTTGCCTTCGTCCTCGCTCCCGGGGTTAATATGCGTTCCTCCCGCCCGGGGCTCCCGGGAAGGGGGCGGACCGACCGATCTCAGCGAAAGGCAGGCCATGAGCGACCGCTTCATGATTTACGGGGCCACGGGCTATACGGGCAAGCTCATCGCCCGCACGGCGAAGGCGCGGGGGCTGAACCCGCTGCTGGCGGGGCGCAATGAGGCACGGCTCAAATCGATCGCTGCCCAGCATGGCTTCGAATACCAGGCGATCTCGCTCGACGAGCCGGAGGCGCTGGATGCGGGCCTCGCGCAGGTCGATGCAGTGCTCCACATCGCCGGACCCTTTTCGCAAACCTCGAAGCCGATGGTCGATGCCTGCCTGCGTACCGGCACGCATTACCTCGACATTACCGGCGAGATCGATGTCTTCGAGGCCTGCGCCGCGCGCGACGAGGAGGCGAAAAAGGCGGGCGTCATGCTCATGCCCGGTGTCGGCTTCGACGTCGTTCCGAGCGATTGCCTTGCCGCCCACATGAAAGCGCGCATGCCGGACGCGACGGAACTGACGCTCGGCATTTCGGGTCTCGGCCAGATGTCGCATGGCACGGCGAAGACCGGCATCGAGAGCATCGGCAAGGGCACGCGCATCCGCCGCGGCGGGCGGATCGTCGCCGCGAAGAAAACGCCGCGGCGCGAAATCGATTTCGGACAGGGGCCAAAGCCCGCCATCGCTGTCGGCTGGGGCGATGTTTCGACGGCCTGGCATTCGACGCATATTCCCGACATCACGGTCTATTTCGAAAGCAATCCGCAATTCGAGCAAATGGCGAAGATGGGCCGCATCGCGCGCTGGGTGATGGCCCGCGGACCGATCCAGCGCGCGCTCAAGAAGCGCATCGAGCGGCAGCCCGAAGGTCCGAGCGATGCCGAGCGCCGCCAGGGTTATTCCATCCTGTTCGGTGAAGCCGTCAATGCGCAGGGAGAGCGCGTGCAGTCGCGCCTCTCGACGCCCGAGGGCTATACGCTCACCGCCATGACGAGCCTCGAGATCGTGGGGCGCGTGCTGGCCGGCGAGGCGAAGCCCGGCTACCGGACGCCGTCCTCCGTCTTCGGGCCCGATTTCATCGCGACTTTCGAGGGCTGCACCTATCAGGACCTGAACGGATGAAGGCGGAACGTCATTTGGTTTCCCGTCTGTCGGGCACTATCATTTGTTCATGATCCTGCGGGTCCTTTTTTGCCTCCTGCTCATGGCACCGGCGCTTGCGACGGCGGCCGAAGTGCCGCTCGCACCCGGCAAGGCGGAGGCGCGCGGGGCCGTTCTCGACAAGCTCTATGCCGAACTCGCCACGGCGCAGGACGAAGGGGCCGCCCGTGCGCTCGAAAGCGCGATCCAGAGCGTCTGGCTCGAAAGCGGCAGCCCGAGCATCGATCTCCTGATGAGCCGCGGCCTCGATGCGCTGCGCGAGGATGATTTCGACCGCGCCTATTTCTATTTCGACGAGGTGGTGACGCTGGCGCCGGGCTTCGCGGAGGGCTGGAACAAGCGCGCCACCATTCACTACATCCGCGAGGATTATGCGCGCGCGCTGCGCGACATCGAGCATGTGCTGCGTCTCGAACCGCGCCACTTCGAGGCGCTGGCGGGGCTTGGCGTCATTCTGGAGGAGCTTGGCGACAAGAAGGGCGCGCTCGACGCCTATCGCAAGGCGCTCGCGATCAATCCGCAGCTTCTGAACGGCAGGGAGCGCATCGCGCCGCTCGAACTCGAAGTGGAGGGGAGGGGTATTTGACGGTCTTCATTCTCCTCGTTCTCTTCTTTGGCTCGCTCCTCGTTTATTCGGCGCGCGCGGCGGCGTGGGCGGGGGCGACGTGGCCGCCGTCCGGCAAGTTCATCGAACTCGACGGTGAATTCGAAGGATTGCGGCTCCACTATCTCGTCTGCGGCGAGCGGCGCGAAGGTGTCGCGCCGGTCGTCCTCATTCACGGGGCGAGCGGCAATCTCCGCGACATGGTGGAGGGGCTGGCGGGACCGCTTTCGCGCGAGACGCTTGTCGTCGCCTTCGACAGGCCGGGGCATGGCTGGAGCGAACGCGGAAACCATCCCGACATCGCCGATCCCGCCATGCAGGCGCGCGCCATCGCGCAGGCCGCGGCAAAACTCGGCGTCGAGAAGCCGGTCGTGGTCGGGCATAGCTGGGGCGCCTCCGTCGCCGCCGCCTGGGCGCTGGCCGATCCGCAAGGCATTGCCGGCCTGCTGCCGCTTTCGGGCGCGCTCTATCCCTGGCCGGGCGGCATCGCCTGGTATCATTCGGTCGTGCGCACGCCTCTCATCGGCGCGGTTTTCCTCCGTACCATGATCGTTCCGGGCGGAAAGGTTCTGATGCCGAAGGGTGTGGCGGCGAATTTCCATCCCGACAAGGCGCCGGAAGGTTATGCGGAGGCGATCGCGCTGCCGCTCCTCTTCCGTCCGTCCGAGTTTCGCGCCAACAGCGAGGACACGGCGAACCTCAAGGGACATCTCGCGCGGCAGAGCATGCGCTATGGCGAGATTTCCGTGCCGACCATCGTCGTCACCGGCAATGCGGACTACACCGTCTCGCCGAAGCTTCATTCCTACGCGTTTCACAACGCGGTCGCGGGGTCGGAGCTCATCAAGCTCAGGGGTACGGGCCACATGCCGCATTATGCGCGGCGCGATGCGGTGGTGGATGCCGTGCTGCGTCTCGCGCGTGGCGAGCGCCCGCGCGCCGGGCAGACGACGATCCATGAGGATGGCCGCGTGGAGATGCCGGACGCGGCGGCGTAAAGCCTATTCCTCGTGCCGCCCCACGAAGGCCACGCGCAGCATGTTCGTCGCGCCAGGCGTGCCGAGCGGTACGCCCGCCGTCACAACGATGCGTTTGCCCGGCTGCGCGAAACCTTCGCGATAGGCGATGCGGCAGGCGCGCTCCGACAGGTCTTCGAGGTCGGTTGCGTCCTTTGTCAGTACGCAATGCAGGCCCCAGACAAGGGCGAGGCGTCGCGCCGTCGCCTCGATGGGGGTCAGCACGATGATCGGAAAGAGCGGGCGCTCGCGGGCGACGCGCAGGCCCGTCGAGCCGGAATTCGTCCAGCAGACGATGGCGGCCGCGTTCAGCGTATCGGCGACGGAATGGGCGGCTGCCGAAATCGCGTCGGCGCCCGTCGCCTCCGGTTCGTTGCGCTGCGCATAGATGATGCCGGGATAGGTCGGATCGGTTTCGACCGCCTGCGCCACGCGGTCCATCATCGCCACCGCCTCGACGGGGAATTGCCCCGCCGCCGATTCCGCCGAGAGCATGACCGCATCGGCGCCCTCGAAGACGGCGGTTGCGACGTCGGAAACCTCGGCGCGTGTCGGCGTCGGCGAGGAGATCATGCTTTCGAGCATCTGCGTGGCGACGACAACGGGCTTGCCCGCGCGCCGCGCCGTGCGCGTCAGCCGCTTCTGCCAGCCCGGCACCTGTTCGAGCGGAAGCTCCACGCCGAGATCGCCGCGCGCCACCATGATCGCGTCCGAGATTTCGAGAATCTCTTCCAGATGTTCGAGCGCCTGCGGCTTCTCGATCTTGGCGAGAACGGCGGCGCGGCCGCGCGCGATCTTGCGCACTTCGGCGACGTCGTCCGGGCGCTGCACGAAGGAAAGCGCCACCCAGTCGACGCCGAGGTCGAGCGCCGCGTCGAGATCGCTCCGGTCCTTTTCCGTCAGCGCGGTCAGTGGCAGCAGCGTGTCGGGGAGGCTCACGCCCTTGCGGCTCGACAGCTTGCCGCCCACCACAACCTCCGTGTCGATATGGTCGCGGCCCTTGCCTTTCACAGCGAGGCGGATCTTGCCATCGTCGAGAAGAAGCGCCTGGCCCGCGCTCACCGCGTCGAAGATCGCCGGATGGGGCAGGTAGGCGCGCGTCGCGTCGCCCGCCTTCTGCGAGGTGTCGAGGCGGAAGCGCGCGCCCTTGTCGAGCATGGCGCCGCCGTCCTTCATCTCGCCGATCCTGAGCTTCGGCCCCTGCAGATCGGCGAGAATGCCGATCGGCCGCTCCACCTCGCGCTCCACCTGCCGCACGGCGGCGTGTACCCGCTTCAGGTTCTTGTGGTCGAGATGGCTCATGTTGAGCCGGAACACGTCCGCGCCCGCGTCGAAGAGCTTGCGGATCATGTCGGGATTGTCGGAAGCGGGGCCCAGTGTGGCGATGATCTTGACGTTGCGGCGGCGGGTCAAAGGGGAGAGCTCCTGTCTTCTTCGGGTACGCTATCGGTCGGGGTGTCGGGTCCGTCGACGAGTATGACCCGGAAATCGTTCACATTCGTGTAACTCGGGCCCGTTCTCACCAGGTCGCCAAGCTCGGCGAAGAAGGTGCCCGAATCGTGGCGGTCGAGAAAGGCTTGCGCATCGAGGCCCTTCTCTCTTGCACGCGCGAGTGTCGAAGGCGTGACGATGGCGCCTGCCGGATCGTCCGCCGCGCCCGAGCCGCCGTCGATGCCGTCCGTGTCGGCGGCAAGCGCGGAGATGTCCGCCGCGCCCTGAAGCGCGATGGCGAGCGCCAGCGCATATTCCTGGTTCGGGCCGCCTTTTCCGGGCTCACCCTCGCCGAAGGTCACGGCCGCTTCGCCGCCCGAAATGATGGCAACCTTCCGTCCCTCGGCGCGCGCGGCAACGGCGAGGCTCGCATGCGTCTCCGCGAGGTCGCGTGCCTCGCCTTCGATGGCGCAGCCGAGCGCCATCGGTTCGTATCCTTCGGCGCGCGCGACAGCCGCCGCCGCGCCGAGCGATCCCGTGCCGCTCGCGACGAGCTTGTAGGTCGCATGGGCAAATATCTCCGCGCCGGGTTTCGGCGTCTCGGGAAGGGCGGCGATCCGCTCGCGCAAACCGGCCGGGACCGGCGGCCGCAGACTGTCGAGCACCGCCATCACGCGCGCCTTGGACGTTGTGTCGGGCACGGTCGGGCCGGAGGCGATGGTGCTCGGGTTGTCGCCCGCCACATCGGAAATCGCCAGCGTCACCGAGCGCGCGGGATGGATCATCTCGGCGAGCCGTCCGCCCTTGATGCGCGAGATGTGTTTGCGCACGCAATTGATGTCGCCGATGGGCTTGCCGGAGGCGAGCAGCGCGCGGGTGAGGAAGATTTCGTCGTCGAGCGTCAGCCCCAGCATCGGCTGTACGGAAAGCGACGACCCGCCGCCCGACAGGAGCACCAGCGCGAGGTCTTCGGGGCCGACCCATTCGGCCAGCCGCAGCAGCCGCTTCGATGCCGCCTCGCCTGCCGCGTCCGGAACCGGGTGGCCCGCTTCCAGCACCTCCACATGCCGCGTCGGGCGGCCATGGCCATAGCGCGTCAGCGCCAGTCCCTCGATATGCGTGCCCGGATGGTGGCGGTCGTACCAGTCCTCCGCCGCCGCCGCCATGGAAGCGGCCGCCTTGCCGATGGCGAAGATGACGAGCCGCCCATGTTCGGGCGCCGGCGGCACGGGCAGGTGCGGCGGCAGGCAATGTTCGGGCATGGCGTCCCGCACCGCCGCCTCGTAGAGGCGCTTCAGTATCGCCCTTGTTTCGGGGTCGTTCCCTGCCATGCCTCAGGTATAGTGCGCCGATGCACGATATGCCAAACACCGTATCCGGCGATCTTCCGCCTTTCGAGCTTGTCGCGCCTGAGGCGCGGGCGGATTTCATCGTCGTTTGCGACCATGCCTCGAATGCCTTGCCGCCCGAATACGGGACGCTCGGCCTGCCCGCGCGGGAGTTCGAGCGCCACATCGCATGGGACATCGGGGCCGCCGGCGTCGCCCGGCGCCTCGCCGCGGCGCTTGCCGCGCCCGCCGTGCTCGGCCGGTATTCCCGTCTCCTGATCGACCTCAATCGCGGCGAGGACGACCCGACCATCGTCATGAAACTCTCTGACGGCGCCATCGTTCCGGGCAATCGCGATGTCGATGCGCACCGGAACCCGCAGGAGTTCGCGCGCCGCATCGCCCGCTTCCACGCGCCCTATCACGCGGAGATCGAAAGACTGATCGCCCGCGCGCGGGAACAAGACATCGTGCCCGTCATCGTTTCGGTTCACAGTTTCACGCCGCGCTGGCGCTCTTTCGTGCGGCCCTGGGAAACGGGTCTCCTGTGGGACCGCGACGACCGTCTCGTCCGCCCGCTGCTGGCCGCGCTGCGCGCCGAGGGGTTTACCGCCGGCGACAACGAGCCCTATACGGGCCGCCTCAGGAATGACTGCATGTACGCCCACGCCACCGTTCACGGGCTTCCGCATGTGCTCGTCGAAATCCGGCAGGATCTGGTCGAGAGCGAGGAGGGGCAGGCCGAATGGGCGGCGCGTTATGCGAGACATCTTCTCACTGCCGCTTCCGCGCCGGGGCTTCGCGACATCCGTTTCTTCGGCTCGCATGCCGATCCCTCGCTCCCCATATCGCCATGAACAGCCGCGTCATTGCGAGGAGCGCGATAGCGCGACGAAGCAATCCAGGGGCCGCAAACACTGAGCAAGCCCCCTGGATTGCTTCGGCCTGCGGCCTCGCAATGACGGATGAGGGAAATTGGAATTATACTTCGTGTGTGACAGGCCCTGGGTAACGTCCCGGAGACCTTTGAGATGAGAGTGGAGGTTCGAATGAACAAGGAAATGCAGACCGAACTCGAGGCCGCCGCCTTCCGCCGTCTCGTCGGCCATTTGCGCGCCCGCACCGACGTTCAGAACATCGACCTCATGATCCTCGCCGGCTTCTGCCGCAACTGCCTTGCGGACTGGTACCGGGAAGCGGCGGAAGAAAAAGGCATCGAGGTCTCGAAGGACGAAGCTCGGGCTCACGTTTATGGCGAACCTTTCGCCGAGTGGAAGAAGAAGCATCAGGCGGAAGCGACGCCGGAACAGATGGCGGCTTTCGAGGTGGCGCAAAAGAAAAGCCACGGCTGACCCGGAACCATCCACCGTTCATCCACATCTCTATCCACAGCTTTCTTGGCCTCCGCATATTGCCGGTCCGGGCGCGCGCCTCTATCGTCGCGCCCCTCACGGCAATTTTCAGTAAGTGGAGTGGCGCAACATGGCGGACGGCAATACGCCTGCGAATACGGGTGGTGTCGCACAGGACCAGCTCAGGTCCGTCGTCGAGCGCATCGAGCGCCTCGAGGAAGAAAAAGCGGCGATCGCGAACGACATCAAGGAAGTCTACGCGGAAGCGAAGGGCAACGGCTTCGACACCAAGACGCTGCGTCAGGTGATCCGCCTGCGCAAGCAGGACAAGGCCGAACGCCAGGAGCAGGAAGCGATCCTCGACCTCTACATGAGCGCGCTCGGCATGATCTGAGCGCGGTGATCGTTCCGCCGTTTACGATGGCGGGCGATGTTCCTCCCGGCCTTCTTTCGGGTGTTCAGGCGCGGCAATCCGTCCCGCGCCTTCAGGGCGGCGGCGCCTTTTGCCCGTGCTACTCTCGCTTCCAATAAAAAGCCCGACGGCAAGCATAGAGGGAGCGAGACCGATGACGCCGATGACCGCGGACAATATCGTGCTGGAACAGGCAGGGCCCATCGAGCCCGAGCTTGCCGCCCGCCTCATCTACGACACCGGCTCCTACGTCTTCGATTGCCTCTACAATTGCGACTTCGACACCTATCTGCGGATCACGTCCAATCTATGGATGCGCGAGGGCGGCGCTTTCTCGCATGTTCATGCCAAGGCGGCGATGAGCGAGGGGCATCTTGCGGGCATCGCGCTCGGCTTCCCGCAGCCGCTCTACGCCACCGAGTTCGGCACCGGCATGATCGCGATGGCCGAGTTGGGAACGCCCGAACTTCTCGCCCATCTGCCAAGCGTTGCGGGCCACATCCCCTGGCTCTTTCCCGAGGTGCCGGAAGACGCCTGGTATCTCCTGTTCCTGTCCGCGCATCCGGAAGCGCGCGGGCGCGGCATCGGCGAGAAGCTCCTCCTCGATTGCTTCGAGCGCGCGAAGGCGGCGGGTTGCGTCTCGCTCCATCTCGATGTCGCGGCGATCAACCCGGCGGTGCGCTTCTACGAGCGCATGGGGCTCGAACGCCTCGCCGAAACGAACGTGCCGAAGATCGCCACCTCGCATGGCGTGCCGCCGCATATCCGCATGGTGAAGCATTTTTCCGGCCTTACGTAAGGCTTACGTAGCAGCTCACTTCAGGCTTCTTCCCACTTGCGCTTTAACACATCTGAGGTCGCAAGAACTTTGCCCTCGATGAAATCCTTGAAATATTGCCACTTCTCGACGGCGGCCGTATTGCTCTGTTGTGAGAGGTTTTTGATTTGCTCGTTGAGCGTCGCTTTGATGTGACCAAACGAGAAATTCAAATCGACGATGGATGCAACGGTCTCATCGGGGGCCAATACTCCAAGATCGAATGGATTGACTGCGAATGTGAAGCGGACCCCGAATTTGGGACCGGTTGACTAATTGGATTTCGGGCCGTTGAACTTGCCCCCAACCTTGGACCGGCCGGGCTGGTAAATTCCGGCTTCATCTGACGGCAGGCTGGCCGGGGTTGCCGGCCGGAAGATGAAGCCTGATCGGCACTTCGTTTCCGTGAGAACCTGGCGGCGCCGCAAAATTTTTCACAAGTTGGGGCCGGAACGAACGTCTCACGTCGGATATGCGGCTTTTGATCGTACATGGCGTGAAAGTACTGACTTGGCGATGTCCACTCTCGGTGCATAGGCGTCACAGGACGTTGCACAAAGCTATCCCGAAAGCGAAATCGCCTCGTGGCACCTCACCCCTCCATCGCCCCCGTCACCTCCGCGCCACAGGGCAGGGCGGGGCCCATGTCCTTTCCGCCACAGCGGGGACAAGGCGCGCCGCGCGGTCGCGGTCGCGGCGGGTCTCCGGCCGGGCGAAGGCGGGGATAAGTCCGTGTACGGATCGTTTTGTGACGTTTCGATGACAGAAGCGTGACAGCCGCCGCCGATATCCCCGGTTTCCGTTTTTCCAACTTCCCGGTCCGCGCGGCATGCGCGCCGCCGGGCGGCGCCCAAACGAAAAGCGGCGCGGAATTGCTTCCGCACCGCTTGTGCCCGCCGGAGCCCCCTCCGGGCCGGTTCGTCTCTCGTTGTCTCTGGCCGTCTCAGCCCTCGCGGACTTCCGGCCCCCGGCGAAGGCGTCAGCCTTCGCGCACCTCAAGCCCCATGTCGCGGACCTTGCGGTAGAGCGTCGAGCGGCCGATGCCGAGGCGGCGCGCCACCTCCGTCATGTGGCCCTTGTACTTGTCGATGGCGAGGCGGATCATTTCCGCCTCGATGTCCTCGAGCTTGCGCACATTGCCCGCCTCGTCGGTGATCGAAATGCCGTCCGAGAAGTTCGAGCGCGCGAAGTCGGCAAACGTATGGTTCTGCTGCGATGCCGGTTCGCCCGCATAGAGCGGCACTTCGCTGGCGCCGCCGATCATGGCGGGGTTCGGGGCAGGGGCCGGAACGGAAGACGGCGCGTTCGTTGCCGCCGCATGGCCGTCGCTCCGCTGCCGCGCGATGTCGGCATAGCCTTCCACCATGCTTGCGATCTGCGGGAAGTCGGAGACCTGCAGCGCCTCGCCGTCGCAGAGCACGATGGCGCGGAAGATCGTGTTTTCGAGCTGGCGCACATTGCCCGGCCAGTCATAGGCCTTGAGCATCTCGAGCGCGTCGCGCGAAATGCCGACCACGTCCTTGCCTTCCTCGGCCGCCAGGCGGCGGACGAAATGCGCAGCGAGGTCCGGGATGTCGTCCTTGCGCTGGCGCAGCGGCGGAATGTGGATCGGGAAGACGTTGAGGCGGTAATAGAGGTCTTCGCGGAAGCGGCCCTCCTTCACCATCTGCAGCATGTCGCGGTTCGTCGCCGAGATCAGGCGGATATCGACCTTCACGGGCTTTTTCGAGCCCACGGGGTCGACTTCGCCTTCCTGCAGCGCGCGCAGCAGCTTCACCTGGACGTCGAGCGGCAGTTCGCCGATCTCGTCGAGGAAGAGCGTGCCGCCGCTCGCTTCCTGGAACTTGCCGGCATGCTTGTCGGAGGCGCCGGTGAAGGCGCCCTTTTCGTGGCCGAACAGGATGCTCTCCACGAGGTTTTCGGGGATCGCGCCGCAGTTCACCGTCACGAAGGGCTTGCCGGCGCGCTCGCCTTCGCCCTGGATCGCGGCGGCGATGAGTTCCTTGCCGACGCCGCTCTCGCCCTCGATCAGGATCGGGATGTTCGACTGCGCGGCGCGCTTGCCGAGGCGGATCACGGGTTCCATCGACGGGCTGGGGGCGATGATGTCGGCGAAGGTGAGGCGGCCGGTCTGGCGTTTCTGCAGGCGGGTGATCTCGCCCGTCAGCGCGTTCACCTTCAGCGCGTTGCGCATCGAGACGTGCAGGCGTTCCGGGCTCACCGGCTTCACCACGAAGTCGGACGCGCCCTCGCGCATCACGTTAACCACGGTCTCGATGCCGCCATGGGCGGTCAGCACGATCACGGGGAGGTTCGGCTTTTGCGGGTGGACGCGCTTCAGCACCTCCATCCCGTCGACGCCCGGCATGACGAGGTCGAGCACGACGAGCGCGATTTCCGCGCCGGCCGGGCTTTCGAGATAGGCAAGCGCCGCCTCGCCCCCGTCGACCGGGATGGCGCGGTAGCCGTCGCGATTGACGACCTCCTCGAGGATCCGGCGCTGGGCGGGATCGTCGTCAACTATGAGAATGGCCTGGGTCATTCTAATCCTCGGATTGGTGCCGCATTTCACCCACGAACCGACCTCCCGGCTCGAAATCTGCCCCATATTGAGCCGCATTGGTAAAAGCCCCCTTAATCCCCGGACTGATTATCGGCCGCCAGTGACACAAGCTGGGACACTTGCCCCAGGGACGGGCTGGGGATGAATTGGGACGAAAACGCACCGATTCCGTCGGGCAACAGTGTTGCTCTCATGTGACGCATGGCGCAGAACTTGCGGAATCCAGCCAATACAGGTTGATGATTTCGGCGGTTCCATGCGATGAAATTAGGCTTATGAGGGCTTACCGGTGGGGTCCGGGCCACCCGTCGTATTGTCGGGGGGCAGAGCGAAATAACGACGGAGATTGGGATGAAAATGATATCCCGGCTTATAGCGTTGGGTTCTTTCCTTGTGCTGGCTGGTTGCGGCACCTGGACCGCGGAATCGTACCTGCATGAAGACATTCAGGGTGATTCCTTCAACGCTTGCCTGGCTCGCGAATATCAGGACAGGGCGACTTCGGAAGCTTATGTCGACTGCAACTGGGTCGACACGGCCGCGATCGTCGCAAAGGGTCGTGCCGCCGCTGCCGGCGAGACGGTTCTTCCTTACGACCCCGCCACGAAGGGGGTTCTTCCGAGCGATCTGCCCGAACTGCAGGACGCACGGTCCAAGCTTATGGCCGCTCTCGACAATGGTGGCCGCACGGAACGCGGTTGCGCTTGCGCCAAGGCACAGCGCTACTATGACGGCTGGGTCGAACAGGCGAGCGACAACAAGCTCGGCGTGAACGGCTCCTATTTCGGCGGTGAAGGCGGCCCGGTGCAGCCGGATCGCGTGGAAGCCGAGAAGGCCGCTTTCTACGAAGCTCTCACGGCCTGCGCCCTTAAGGAAGTCGGCCCGTGGACCATCTATTTCGGTTTCGACAAGTACAACCTGACGCCGGAAGCGCAGTCGGTGATCGATCAGATCGTCGCTGAGTCCACCGGTCCGCTCTCGGTTATCGGTCACACCGATACGTCGGGCAGCAATGCCTACAACCAGGCTCTCGGCCAGCGCCGTGCCGATTCCGTGTCCAACGCGCTCACCGCGCAGGGCAAGGAACTCTGCAGCGCCCAGTCGAAGGGTGAAACGGACCTCGCGGTCCAGACCGGCGACGGCGTGCGTGAGCCGCTCAACCGCCGCGCGGTTGTCGGCGGCTGCTAAAGCACCGACGGCGAAAGATCGGGGCCCCTGCCGAAAGGCAGGGGCCCTTTTCTTTTGAACGGGCACTTCCTCTGGCTCGTCTTCACCCCGCGTTGCGCTTTCCCGACGTTGAATGACAGGCCGCTCCGCTCAATATAGGTTCGAGGCCTTCCTGCCGAACGGAGTTGAGCGATGCCGCGTATCTATCCCTGTTTTCACCCGGACGATGCTGCGTTACGTGCCGCAGAAGAGACCGATCTCGGCGCGCTTCCGGTCTGGAATCTTGCAGACCTCTATTCCGCGCCCGACGCCCCGGAGGTGAAGGCTGACATCGCGCTCGCGGCCAGCGCGGCGACGGATTTCAATAAGCGATACAAAGGGAAGGTCGCCATCCTCGCTGGCGCTGCCGGCGGCGGCGCGGAGCTCGCGCGCGCGATCGCGGACTACGAGAAGATCGAAGACAGGCTCGGCCGCCTCATTTCATATGCGGGGCTTCTCTACGCGCAGGACAATACGAATCCCGCACATGCCAAATTCTATGGCGACATTCAGGAGCGTGTAACGGCGATCTCGACCGGGCTCCTCTTCTTCGCGCTGGAATTGAACCGGATCGAAGATGCCGCGCTCGATACCGCGTTGAAGGATCCCGCCCTCGCGCATTACGGACCCTGGCTGCGCGACCTGCGCGCGATGCGGCCTTACCAGCTCTCCGATGAAATCGAGACGCTTCTCCACGAGAAGAGCGTGACGGGTCACGCGGCATGGAACCGTCTTTTCGACGAGACGATGGCGCGGCTCACATTCGATGTCGGCGGCAAGCGGCTCGCGCTCGATGCGGCATTGCACCGGCTCTCCGAAAAGGACCGGGCAAAGCGCGAGGAGGCGGCCCATGCGCTCGCGAAGACCTTCCAGGCGAACCTGCCGCTCTTCACGCTGGTCACAAACACGCTGGCGAAGGACAAGGAGATCGAAGACCGAATGCGCGGTTTCGAGGACATCGCCCAGTCGCGCCATATCGCAAACCGTGTCGAGCCGGAAGTCGTTGCCGCGCTCGCCGGTGCCGTGCAGCGCGCGTATCCCGATCTTTCTCATCGCTATTACGCGATGAAGGCGAAATGGCTCGGTCTCGAACAACTCGAATACTGGGATCGCAACGCGCCTCTTCCGCAGTCGGACGATACTCTCATCTCGTGGAATCAGGCGCGCGATACGGTGCTCGACGCCTATCGCGGCTTCGCGCCCGAGATGGCGGAGATTGCGAGCCGGTTCTTCGAGAGCGGCTGGATCGACGCTCCGACGCATCCAGGCAAGGCGAGCGGCGCCTTTGCGCATCCGACCGTGCCAAGTGCGCATCCCTATGTTCTCGTGAACTACCAGGGCAAGACGCGGGACGTGATGACGCTCGCGCACGAGCTCGGGCATGGTGTCCATCAGGTGCTTGCGGCAAAGCAGGGTCCGCTCATGGCCGACACGCCGCTCACGCTCGCGGAGACAGCCAGCGTGTTCGGCGAGATGCTCACCTTCCGCAGGCTCCTCGCCAATGCGCCGGACAAGGAACGGCGCAAGGCGATGCTCGCCTCCAAGGTCGAGGACATGTTGAACACGGTCGTCCGGCAAACGGCCTTCTACACATTCGAGCGCCGCATCCACACCGCGCGGCGGGAAGGTGAACTCACCTCGGACGATATCGGACGCATATGGCTCGACGTGCAGGGCGAAAGCCTCGGTCCGGCGATCCATCTGGGCGAAGGCTATGAAACATACTGGTGCTACATCTCGCACTTCATCCACGCGCCTTTCTACGTCTACGCCTATGCCTTCGGCGATTGCCTCGTGAACTCGCTCTATGCGGTTTACGAAAACGCGCGGGAAGGTTTTGCCGAACGCTACTTCGAGATGCTGTCTGCGGGCGGCACGCTGCGGCACAAGGAGTTACTCGCCCCCTTCGGGCTCGATGCGAGCGATCCATCCTTCTGGGACAAGGGGCTTTCCATGATCAGCCGGTTCATCGACGAACTTGAGGATATGGAATGAGCGACGACGCGCCGTCTCCGCCGGGCAAGGGCGCGCGCGACAAGGAGGCGAACCGGCTTGGCCGCCGCTTTCAGCGCTATGCGCAAGTCGGCGCCGGGGTCGGCGGCGTTGCCGCCCGTGCGGCGGGCGCGCGGCTCCTCGGTCTCGATCAGGCCGACGGCCGTATGGCGCGCGAGCTCAAGGCCGCGCTTGGCGGGCTCAAGGGGCCGATCATGAAAGTCGCGCAGATGACCGCGACGATTCCGGAAGCGGTGCCGGCGGAATTCGCGGCGGAGCTGTCGCAACTTCAATCCGCCGCGCCGCCCATGGGCTGGCCCTTCGTGAGGCGGCGCATGCGGGCAGAACTCGGTGCGGGCTGGGAAAGCCGGTTCGGCAGCTTCGAGCGCGATGCCGCTGCCGCCGCTTCGCTTGGACAAGTTCACCGGGCGACGTCGCTCGACGGCGCGCCGCTCGCGGTGAAACTGCAATATCCCGACATGCAGTCGGCCGTCGATGCGGACCTCAATCAGCTTGGGCTCATCTTCTCGATTCACCGGCGCATGGATCCTGCCATCGACACGCGTGAAATCTATGCGGAGATCGGGGAGCGCCTGCGCGAAGAACTCGATTATCTGCGCGAGGCCGCACATATGCGGCTCTATGCGGACATCTTCTCGGACGATCCGCGCATCGCCGTGCCGGACGTTGTGGAGGAGCTGACGACGAAGCGGCTCCTCACGATGAGTTGGCTCGATGGTGCGCCGCTGCTTTCCTTCCGAGACCATTCGCTGGAGGAGCGTAACCGCATAGCGGAGGCGATGTTCGCCGCCTGGTGGATGCCCTTCAGCCGTTACGGTGTCATTCACGGCGATCCGCATCTTGGCAATTATTCAGTGCGGGAAGACTTCGGAATCAACCTGCTCGATTATGGCTGCATCCGCATTTTTCCGCCGGCTTTCGTCGCAGGCGTGGTGGAACTTTACCGTGCGCTGGAGGTGGACGACCGTGACCGCGCCGCGGCGGCATATGAAAACTGGGGTTTCCGCAATCTCTCCGCCGAGTTGATCGACGTGCTGAATGTCTGGGCGCGGTTCATCTATGCGCCGCTTCTCGACAACCGCGTGCGTTCCGTCGCGGACGGGATCGGCCCCGGCGAATATGGCCGCAAGGAAGCTTTCGGCGTCCACAAACGCCTGCGCGAGCTTGGCCCCGTGACGCCGCCTCGCGAGTTCGTCTTCATGGACCGCGCCGCCATTGGCCTGGGCTCCGTCTTCCTTCATCTCGAGGCGGAGCTCAATTTCCATGCCTTGTTCAATGAGACCATCGAGGCCTTCGACGCCGCCGAACTCGACAAGCGCCAGAAGGCCGCGCTAAAGAAGGCGGGCGTCCCGCTCGCTGCGTGAGCGGCTCATTCTTTCCCCGCCTGCTTGAGGCCCGCTCATGACCGACGATCTTCTCGAAGAAAACACGATCGCGCTGCCCGAAGGCTACCAGACGCTGAACTGGTTCCAGGGGTTCGGCCGCCAGATCGGCCCGCTCTACGAGCGCATCGATGGAGACGGTCGCTACACACGCGCCTTTCTCGTGCAGGAGCATCACACGAACGGCATGGGGAATTGCCATGGCGGCATGCTGATGGCATTCGCCGACATGGCCTTCGGCCATGCGATCACCATGTCGGTGCACCGCTACTGGGTGACGGTGCGGCTGATGACGGACTTCCTGTCCGGCGCGAAGATCGGCGAATGGGTCGAGGGCACGGGCGAGGTCGTCGGCTCGGAGGATGACTTCTTCACCGTGAAGGGGCGCATCTGGTGCGGCGAGCGCACCATCATGTCGGGCACCGGCGTCTTCAAGGCGCTCGGGGAGAGGCCGTCCAAATGAGCGACTTTCCGCTCGCGCCCGGCGACGAGGAAGGCCCCGCCGTCATCTCGCCCCCCGGCTGGTTTTCGCGGGCCGTCGCCGTCGAACCGGAAAGCCGTTTCGTCGAGGTCGAGGGAACGAAAGTTCACTACCTGCGCTGGGGCGACCCGTCAAAGCCAGGTCTTCTTCTTGTCCACGGCAATGGCGCGCATGCACGCTGGTGGTCCTTCGTCGCGCCTTTCCTTGCGCGCGAATATTCCGTCGCCGCGATCGACGTCTCGGGCATGGGCGACAGCGGCTGGCGCGAGCGCTACACGATCGAAACCTTCGCCGAAGAGCAGATCGCGGTTTGCGAGGATGCGGGCTTTTTCGACTGCGAGGAGCCGCCGATCATCGTCGGCCATTCCTTCGGCGGCTTCATCACCATCCTGACCGGCGCTCTCTATGGCGAGCGCCTTGCCGGCACGGTCATCGTGGACAGCCCGGTCAATCCGCCCGACAGGCCGGGCGGGCCGCCCAACCGCGAGTTCCGGCCGCATCGCATCTATCCGACGCTCGAAGCGGCGATGGGGCGCTTCCGTCTCGCGCCGCCGCAGCCTTGCGAGAATCGCTACATCGTCGACTACATCGCGCGCCATTCCCTGAAGCAGGTGACGAATCCCGAAGGCGGCGAAGGCTGGACCTGGAAGTTCGATCCGGCCATCTGGCAACGTTTCGACATCGGCGATATGGGCGCCCGCCTCGCCGCCACGCGCTGCCGTATCGCCATCATGCGCGGCGAGTTCTCCGTCCTGCTGCCGGCGGAGATCGGCGAATACATGTTCAATCTGCTGGGGCGGGCCGCGCCCGTCATCGAGATCCCGCAGGCGCGCCACCATGTCATGCTCGACCAGCCACTCGCCTTCGTGGCGGCACTGCGCGCGCTTCTCGCCGACTGGGACCATTCGGCGCCGTCTCGCAAGATTGCGAAAGGGCCGCTCCCGTCACCCTTCGAGAATCAGGGATGAGGGCATGCGGACCTCACGCCGTGTTGAACGGAATTGCACAGCGGCTGTAGGTATTTAGCCGAAGGACCGGGGCCTCGGCGCTTGCCGCGGGCGGTTCGTTTGCTATAGTCCGGCTCGCTCAAATCGAGCTTAACGAGCGGCACAAAAGCGGGCGAGGTAACATGGCTGGATTTCAGGAAGGCTGGGGCGAGGAGATGGACTCCCGGGAGCATCTCACGACCTATGACAGCTTCATCTCCGGAACGAAGTGGGGCACGGGTCTTATCGTGCTCGCCCTCATCCTGATGGCGTTCTTCCTTCTGTAAGGCGTCTCGCGCGCTTCGTAGGGTTTGCGACAGGTTTTTGCTTGAAATCAGTCGCTAACGCAGCATATTCGAATAATTCTCATTCTCATTCGGTGGCCGCGATCCTCGCGGACGCCCGGAGAACAGGCGACGTTCCATGAAACTTGCGATCCCCAAAGAACGGCTTGAAGGCGAAACCCGTGTGGCGGCCTCACCGGAAACGGTGAAGAAGCTCACCGCGCTCGGCCTTGAGGTCATTGTCGAGACGGGGGCGGGGGAGCATGCCTCCATCGCCGATCAGCTCTATGCGGATGCCGGCGCGACCATCGCGCAGAGCCCGGCGGATGCGCTCAAGGATGCCGATATCGTCTTCAAGGTGCGTGCGCCTTCCGACGAGGAGATCGGCATGATGAAGCGCGGTGCCATGCTCGCGGCTATCCTCAGCCCGTGGGACGACAAGCCGCGTCTCCAGAAATACGCCGCCGCGGGCGTCAATGCCTTCGCCATGGAATTCATGCCGCGCATCTCCCGCGCGCAGTCCATGGACGTGCTGTCCTCGCAGTCCAACCTCGCGGGCTACAAGGCGGTCATCAACGCGGCTGCCGCCTTCACCCGCGCCATGCCGATGATGATGACGGCGGCGGGCACCATCGCGCCTGCCCGCGTGTTCATCATGGGTGTCGGCGTGGCGGGGCTGCAGGCGATCGCGACGGCGAAGCGCCTCGGCGCCATCGTTTCCGCGACGGACGTTCGCTCCGCCACCAAGGAGCAGGTCGAAAGCCTTGGCGGTACTTTCGTGATGGTCGAATCGGAAGAGAGCGGCGATGCCGCCGGCGGCTACGCGAAGGAGATGTCGGACGAGTACAAGCGCGCCCAGGCCGCGCTCGTCGCCGAGCACATCAAGAAGCAGGATATTGTCATCACCACCGCGCTCATTCCGGGCCGCCCGGCACCGGAACTCGTGAGCGAGGAAATGGTGAAGACCATGAAGCCGGGATCGATCCTTGTCGATCTCGCGGTGGAACGCGGCGGCAACTGCCCGCTCTCCGAACCCGGCAAGCGCGTACGCAAGCACGGCGTCCTGCTGATGGGTGACGTCAATGTCGCTGCCCAGCTCTCGGTCGATGCGTCCTCGCTCTATGCGAAAAACCTGCTCAACTTCATCACGCCCCTGATCGACAAGGAAACGAAAGCCCTCGCGATCAACTGGGAAGACGAAATCATCACGGGTACCTGCCTGACGAAAGACGGTCAGGTGGTGCATCCGTCGCTCCGCGAAGGAGGCAACTGATGGAAGCGGCCGCTATCGATCCCTTCATCTTCCGGCTCGCGATCTTCGTACTCGCGATCTTTGTCGGTTACTACGTGGTGTGGAGCGTGACGCCCGCGCTGCACACGCCGCTGATGTCGGTTACCAACGCCATCTCCTCGGTCATCATCGTCGGCGCGCTCATCGCGGTCGGCCTCGATCTCGCCCAGGCGGGCGAAACGGGCTGGATGTCCAAGGGCTTCGGCTTCGTCGCGGTGATCCTTGCCGCCGTCAACATCTTCGGCGGCTTCCTGGTCACGCAGCGAATGCTCGCCATGTACAAGAAAAAGCAGCGCTGAGGGGAAACAGGATATGTCAGCCAATATAGCGGCACTGCTCTATCTCGTTTCGGCGGTGCTTTTCATTCTCGCGCTTCGCGGGCTCTCGTCGCCCGAAACCTCGCGCCAGGGCAACACCTTCGGCATGGTCGGCATGACCATCGCCATCGTGACGACGCTCGCTCTGCTGCAGGCGCAGAACACGCTCACCTGGGGCCTCATCGTGGCTGGGCTCGTCATCGGCGGCGGCATCGGCGCGATCATCGCCCGCCGCATCGCCATGACGCAGATGCCGCAGCTCGTCGCGGCCTTCCACTCGCTGGTCGGCCTTGCTGCGGTCTTCGTTGCGTGGTCCGCCTTCCTCGCGCCTGAAGCCTATGGCATCGGCTCGTTCCACGCGATCCATGGCGCGAACCTCATCGAAATGGGTATCGGCGTCGCCATCGGCGCGATCACCTTCTCGGGTTCGGTGATCGCCTTCGCGAAGCTCAATGGCAACATGTCCGGCGCGCCGATCATGCTGCCGGGCCGTCACGTCATCAACGCGGCGCTGGCGCTTGCCATCGTCGGCGGCATCGCCTGGATCGTGATGGACCCCGCGAACCAGACGATCGAGCTCTTCCTCGCGATCACGCTGCTTTCCTTCATCATCGGCTTTCTCATCATCATTCCGATCGGTGGCGCCGACATGCCGGTGGTCGTGTCGATGCTGAACTCCTATTCGGGGTGGGCGGCGGCCGGCATCGGCTTCACGCTCGGCAACCTCGCGCTCATCGTCACCGGCGCGCTGGTCGGCTCCTCGGGCGCGATCCTCAGCTACATCATGTGCCGCGCCATGAACCGCTCCTTCATCAGCGTCATCCTTGGCGGTTTCGGTGCCGACACGTCGGCTGCCGCGGGCGGCGCCGTCGAGACGCGTCCGGTGAAGCAGGGGTCGGCGGACGATGCGGCCTTCATCATGAAGAATGCCGGCTCCGTCATCATCGTGCCGGGCTATGGCATGGCGGTGGCGCAGGCGCAGCACACGCTTCGCGAAATGGCCGACATCCTCAAGGAAGAAGGCGTGAAGGTGTCCTACGCCATTCATCCGGTCGCGGGCCGCATGCCCGGCCACATGAACGTGCTGCTTGCGGAAGCGAACGTGCCCTACGACGAAGTGTTCGAACTGGAAGACATCAACAGCCAGTTCGCGCAGGCGGACGTGGCCTTCGTCATCGGCGCGAACGACGTCACGAACCCGTCGGCCAAGACCGACCCGGCGAGCCCGATCTTCGGCATGCCGGTGCTCGATGTCGAAAAGGCGAAGACGGTGCTCTTCGTGAAGCGCGGCATGGGCTCGGGCTATGCGGGCGTCGAGAACGAACTCTTCTTCCGCGACAACACCATGATGCTCTTCGGCGACGCAAAGAAGATGGTCGAGGAGATCGTCAAGAACCTGTGATCGCCGTCAGGCTGGACGAAGCAATCGGGCGGTGCTCACATGGGCGCCGCCCGTTTCTTTTGGGCGGAAACAAAAAGGGGATGAGGGAACATGATCTGGCTGGGCCGTATAGGTGTTGCCCTGGTGGGGCTTTTTTCATTGGCGATGGGGTTGATGGCGTTTGCCCAGCCCGTTCAACTCGGCGAGATGCTCGGCCTCGGCGCGCTCTCGCCGATGGGCGTGAATTCGCTGCGGGCCGATCTCGGCGCGCTCTTCCTGGCGGGCGGGCTTGCCTCGCTGCTCGCGCTTTTCGCGGGCCGTGCCCAATGGATGTGGGGCGTTGCGGTGCTTTACGGCCTCGCGGTCATCGGCCGTGTTCTCGGTGTCGTCCTCGAAGGGGCGCCCGAGGGTGTCATGCAGTCGATCGTCGTCGAGATGGTTCTGGTCGGCCTGTCGGTTCTCGGTGCGAAGACGCTCGCCAGGAGCTGACCCGCACCGCTCGCTGGACGAAATGTGCGGGCGGTGTTCACATGAGCGCCGCCCGTCCTTTATCTGGGAAAACGTCATGGACATCTATCACGGCTGGTTCAACCTGAAGCCCGGCGTGCGCGACATGGATTTCGTGGATGCCTTCACGAAATATATGGACCGGCTCGAGGCGGAGGGCGTCATCGAGGGCTGGCGGCTCATGCGCAAGAAGCTCGGCCTTGCGCCCGCCCATCTCGGCGAATTCCATTTCATGATCGAGGTGGCGGACCTCACCCAGCTCGACAGTGCCTTCGACTGGGTGGCGACGCGTGCCGATCCCATCGAGAGCGATCACTATGCGGTGAATTCGCTCGTCCAGAACATCCAGTTCGCTCTCTACCGCGATTTCCCCGATCCCGTGCGCGAGCAGGGCGATGAGCGCTTCTGACAGGGGCGCGGTCGCGTTGCGCCGCGCGCGGCCACAGGACCGCCCGGCGCTTATCCGTCTCATGGGCGCGCTCAACGAGTTCGAGGCCGCGATCGAGGAGAACCGGGCGGACGCGTCCGCCGCCGAAGGCCATCTCGACTGGGTACAGGGCGAGATCGAACGGCTCGGCGGCGTGACGCTCGTGGCAGAGCTTCAGGGCGCCGTCGTCGGCTTCCTCTCCTACACCTTCGAGGAGGATCCGGGCACCTTCGTGCGGCCGGAAAGGCGCCGTCACGCCCTCATCTGGGATATCTCGGTCGCGGAGGAGGCGCGGGGGCAGGGTGTCGGCCAGGCTCTGCTCCAGGCGGCGGAGGAAGAGGCGAGGGCCGCCGGCGCCGGCGAAATCCGGCTCTATGTGCTGGAGGTCAACACGCGCGCCCGGCGCATTTATGAGGAAGCGGGCTACCGCAATTACGAGCGGCTGATGTCGAAGCGCCTCTGACGCCCTGAAACGAAAAACGCCCCCGGAAACCGGAGGCGCTTCAAAATCTCAAAACCCAGAAGAAGGGGATTACTTCTTGGCGGCGACGCCCGATTCGCGCTGGGCGCGCTTGCGGGCGAGCTTGCGGGCGCGGCGGATCGCTTCGGCCTTTTCGCGGGCACGCTTCTCGGAGGGCTTCTCGTAGAAGTTCCGGAGCTTCATTTCGCGGAACACGCCCTCACGCTGAAGCTTCTTTTTCAGAGCTTTCATGGCCTGGTCGACGTTGTTATCGCGAACGAGTACCTGCACGGGCTGATCCTGCTTTCGATTCAATAAGTTAGTCGCGGGAACCGGCTTCCCGGACCCGCGAGAGCCGCTTATCTAGCAAAGCTTGGGCCCTTTGTCCACTCTCACCCCCGGAAAAGCCCGCTTTTCCGCTCTGCGGTGGGGTTGGCTCCGTTCCTGCGCCTGCGGCGCTGGGGCCGGTTGCCGCCATGCCCGGCGGGCCTCATATTCCCCTCATGGCCATACGCAAGATCGCCCGCATGGGCCACCCGGTGCTCAAGGGGGTGGCAAAGCCCGTTCCGGACCCCACGGCTCCGGAAGTGAAGGCGCTTGTCCGCGACATGATCGAGACCATGATCGATGCGAACGGGGCGGGGCTCGCCGCCCCCCAGGTCTATGAGCCCTGGCGGATCGTCGTCTTTCAGGCGCCGCCCGAGCGCGCGCCGGAGGAGATCGACGAGGCGGAGGCATTCGACCACACGGCGCCTCTCACCGTCCTCATCAATCCGGAAATCGAGCTCCTGACGGAAGAGATGGAGAAAGGCTGGGAGGGCTGTCTCTCGGTTCCGGGCCTTCGCGGCGCGGTGCCGCGCTACACGGCGTTGCGCTACAGGGGTGTGTCGCTCACGGGCGAGCGGATCGAGCGCGTCGCGCGCGGCTTTCATGCCCGCGTCGTGCAGCATGAATGCGATCATCTCGACGGCATTCTCTATCCGCAGCGGATGGACGATCTCGGCGAACTCATCTTCGAGACGGAGGCGAGGGCGTGGGCGGCTGCGCGTCAGTCCGCTCAAGAGGCCGCGGAAGAAACAGACGAGGAGAAGGCGGATGCCTGAAGGTTCGACAGCGAAGAAGCGTCCGGGTTCGGGCAAACCGAAAGCCGACAGGCTCGATCTCGCGCGGACGAAAATTCTAGAGGCCGCGCTGCCGCATGTCGCCTTTGACGGCTGGACGCCGCGCCTCCTCGCCGATGCAGCGCAAGCGGCGGTCGTTCCCCATGGCGAAATGCGGCTAGCCTTTCCCTCGGGTGTGCTCGACCTCGTCGATTATTTTCTCGAAGACGGCGACCGGCGGATGGAAGAGGCGCTCGCGCGCGAGGATATCGGCGCGATGAAGATCCGCGAGCGCATCACCTTTGCGGTGCGCACGCGCATCGAGGTCGATCTCCACTCCCGCGAGGCGGTGCGCCGCGCGGTCACCATGCTGGCGCTGCCGACATCGGGCACGCGCGGGCCCCGGGCGCTCTACCGCACGGTCGACGCGATCTGGCGCGCCGTCGGCGATACGTCGACCGATTTCAACTTCTATACGAAGCGGGCAACGCTTGCGGGCGTCTTCTCGTCGGTATCGCTTACCTGGTTCTCGGACGACAGCGAGAATTACGCGCGCACCTGGGCCTTTCTCGACCGCCGCATCGAGGATGTCATGCGCATCGAGCGTGTGAAGGCGGGTGTGAAAGGTATTGCGGCGAAGCTGCCGGACCCCGTTTCGCTGCTCGGTCGGCTGCGTTACGGACGCGGGTGATCAGCCCGGCACGCCGAATCCGGCATCGATCCAGACCATCCGCGCGATTTCGCTCGCGAAATTCGGCTTGTCGGCCGTTCCATCGTAGCGCTCCGGGCTCTCCGGCGTATGCACGCTTACACAGATCCGTGTGCAGGCGCGGGCCGAGAATCGGCGCGGACGCCGTTTCGCCCGCGCTCGGCGGCAGCTCCGCCATGAAGCGCTGCGTTTCGTCCGCGGCATCGCCTGCCAGACTGTCGACGGCGCGGTCCATAGGACCCCTTCCTTTCCCGGGCCGGTGCGGCTTTGCTGCGCCGGCATGGAAATCGCGTTTCCCCGTCGTCTACAGTGGAAGGCTGGCGTTAAGATGGGGTAACCGGCGGGCGTTTTCCGAGCGGGTAGAGCCGTGTCACATGGCCCATCTTGCGGCCGGGCCGCGCTTCCCGCTTGCCGTAGAGATGGATGGCCGTGTCCGGTTCCGCGGCGAGCCTTTCCCAGCCGTTCACCTCGTCGCCGATCAGGTTCGTCATCACGGCGTCCGAATGGCGGCGCGGATTGCCGAGCGGCCAGCCGCAGACGGCGCGCATATGCTGCTCGAACTGGCTCACCGCGCAGGCATCCGTCGTCCAGTGGCCGGAATTGTGAACGCGCGGCGCGATCTCGTTGACGAGGAGGCGGCGCTTGTTGCCCGCTTCCGGCAGCTGGAACATCTCCACGCCCATCACGCCCACATAATCGAGTTCGTTCGCGATGCGCGCGGCGATGGCGCAGGCTTCGTCGGCGAGCGTCTGCGAAAGGGCGGCGGGTGCGAGCGTGCGGTCGAGGATGTGGTTCTTGTGGATGTTCTCGACAGGGTCGTAGGCCGCCGTCTCGCCGCCCGGTCCGCGCGCGACGATGACGGAGATTTCGCGTTCGAAAGCAACGAAGCCTTCGAGGATCGCGGGCTGGCGGCCGATCTCGTCATACGCGGGGAGCGCCTCGCCGGGCGCGGCAATCTTCGCCTGGCCCTTGCCGTCATAGCCGAAGCGCCGCGTCTTCAGCACGCTGGGGACGCCGATCTTTTCCACTGCGGCCTTGAGGCTCGCCTCGTCCGCGACATCGGCGAAAGGCGCCGTCAGGATGCCGTGGGAGGCGAGGAAGCTCTTCTCGACATGCCGGTCCTGCGCGGTTGCGAGCGCGCGCGCGCCCGGACGCACGATGCCGTGCTCGGAGAGAATGCGCGCCGTCTCGGCCGGCACGTTCTCGAATTCGTAGGTGACGGCATCGACGCTTTCGGCGAAGCGGGCGAGCGCCGCCTCGTCCTCATAGGCCGCGCGGGTGACATGCGCGGCGACTTCGGCGGCCGGCAGGTCGTCGTCGGGACAATAGACATGCGCGTGCAGGCCCATCTCCGCGGCGGCGCTTGCCAGCATCCGGCCAAGCTGCCCGCCGCCCAGAATCCCGATCGTGCCGCCGGGTGCGATGACGCCGTTTCTAGCCACGGTGAACTTGCTCCGTACACGAAACAGAAATAACCACCCTCCCCTCGGGGAGGGTCGAAAAATCAAAGCGCAGCGAATGATTTTTCGGGGCGGGGGGCGTGGACACGAATCTGACCCCGCCCCGAAATTTGTCCCGCTGACGCGAACCAAATTTCGACCCTCCCCGAAGGGGAGGGTGGGACGGAGAGCATGTCATGTGTCGCACTGCCGCCACTACCTCTCCTGCGGCGTCTCGCCGACTGCATCCGTCTGCTTCGCGCGGTAAGCGTCGAGCCGCTTCGCCAGCGCCTCGTCCGACAGCGCCAGCACGGCGGCGGCGAGCAGCCCCGCATTCTTCGCGCCCGCCTCGCCGATGGCGAGCGTGCCGACGGGAATGCCGCCCGGCATCTGAACGATGGAGAGAAGGCTGTCCTGGCCCGACAGCGCCTTCGACTGCACGGGCACGCCGAAGACCGGCAAAGGCGTCAGCGAGGCCGTCATGCCCGGCAGATGCGCGGCGCCGCCCGCGCCCGCAACGATCACCTTGAGGCCGCGCGCCTTTGCCGTCTTCGCATAATCGACCATGCGTTCGGGCGTCCGGTGCGCCGAGACGATGCGCGCCTCGTAAGGCACGCCCAGCGCGTCCAGCGCGTCCGCCGCGTGGCGCATGGTCGGCCAGTCCGACTGGCTTCCCATGATGATGCCGACCAGCGGCTTCTTTGCGGATTTCGCAGGCACTTTTGCCTGCTTCGCGCCCGGTTTTTTCGCTGCCATCCGTCTCCGCGCCCCGCGGTCTGGCGGCGCCCCATCGGGCCCCGCCGGTTTCGGAAAGCGAGGGAGTATAGGCATGGAGGCCGAGTTGGCAAGGAAGGCCGGAAGGGCGCGGAAACCCTTGAATTTCCCCCGTCAGCCCCTCACGGCTCCACGATATTGAAGTTCGGCTTGGGCGCTTCGATCAGTCCCGTCAGCGCCTCGTAGAGCGCGGCATCGCCTTCCACCTCGATGGCGCCATTGGCGATGAAGTCCGCCACCGGAAATCCCGCCAGCAGCGTCAGCAGCAGCTCCATCCGCGTCATCGTCACCGTCGCGCCCGCTTTCGCGTCCGTCAGGTCGAAGGCCGCGCCGTCGCCCGTGTCGCGCGGGATCGCCGGGTCCTTGCGCGTCGCGATGAAGCCGCGCCCGGCGAATTCGAAATCGCGGCGGTCGTCCGAGGCAACGAGCTGGCGGACTTCTTCAAGGGCTTTGCTGGCAGCGGACATGACGGTTCCTCCCGTTGGGTTCGACGGGAGGCTAGCCGGGCGTTGCGGGACAAATTGTTACAGTAGTTACAATTCAACCCGGATGTGGAAGAGGCCTATTGCGGTTCCTTCTCGCAGTCCTCCGGCTTCGCCCGGCATGGCGCTTGCCCTCGAAGAGTGGCATTTTGGGGGTCGAGAATCGGAGCCAGAAAGGCGACAGGGGCCATGAAGATCGGTGACGGCAAGCCGGTAGGCGGCGTTTCCCGGCTCACGGCGCGCGAGCGCGCCAGGGCAGGGGATGGTGCTGCCTCCTCCGGCGCCGCCGCCGTCAGCGATAGCGCCAGCGTCATGGGCATCCCGGAAGCCGAGCTCACGCCGCGTGTGCGCGATGCGCTGATGGAACTCATGGGCGAGGTGGACAGTCTGCGCCGCGAGGTATCGGGCCTGCGCGAGCGGCTGCGCGAGAGCGAGCAGCTTGCCGACCGCGATCCTCTGATCCCCGTGCTCAACCGGCGCGCTTTCGTGCGCGAACTCAGCCGCGTCATCGCCTATGGAAGGCGCTATGGCGATCCGGCGGGGCTCGTCTATTTCGACATCGACAATTTCAAGCAGGTAAACGACGCGCATGGCCACGCCGCGGGCGACGCCGCGCTTCACCATCTTGCGAAGCTCGTGCTCGGCCATGTGCGCGAGACGGATATAGTGGGGCGGCTCGGAGGCGACGAGCTCGGCCTCATCCTTGTGCGGACGGACGAGGCGACGGCGCAGTCGAAAGCCTCCTCGCTTTCCGATCTCGTCGCCCGCCAGCCGCTGCGCTACGGAGGTCACGAAATCGCCTTGTCGATCTCCGTGGGCGCCGTCGCCTTTACCGGCGAGGACGGGCCCGACGACGCGCTCGCCCGCGCCGACCGCGCCATGTACGAGGCCAAGCGCAAGGGCGAGTGAGATCAGGCAGTAATGTCCGGCAGCAGGATATCCTCGATTTCCTGGATGCGGTCGCGGAGCTGCAGCTTCTTCTTCTTCAGCCGCTTGATCTGCAGATGGTCCGGCAGGGGCAGCGCCTCGAGCGCGTAGATCGCGTCGTCGAGGTCGCGATGCTCTTCCTTGAGCCCCGCGAGTGTCTGCCGAAGCTCCTGTTCTTCCTGTTCCGTCATCTTCTGTCCGGTAAGGCGGGGCGCCGCCGGCCCCGAGGCAAAGGTTTTAACGCGGCGGCGGCTCGTCCGGCAAGCTGCAAGCGGGAAACGTCAGGTCTTCCTCTTTCCGCTGCCGGACCTTGCGACCGGGCTGCGGCGGCCGTCCTTCAGGTCCTCGCCCCAGCGCTTCGTGGGGCCGAGGTCGAGGTCGAAGAGGTCGAGCGCGCGCGCCGCCGTCTGCGTCACCAGTTCGTCGATGCTTGCGGGCTTCGCGTAGAGGCCGGGCACGGGCGGGGCGATCACCGCGCCCATTTCGGAAAGCTGCGTCATCGTGCGCAGATGGCCTGTGTGAAGCGGCGTCTCGCGCACCATCAGCACGAGGCGGCGGCGCTCCTTCAGCACCACGTCGGCCGCCCGCGTCAGCAGCGAGGAGGTCACGCCCGTCGCGATTTCCGACATGGTGCGGATGGAGCAGGGCGCGACGATCATGCCCATCGTCCTGAAAGAGCCGCTGGCGATTCCCGCGCCGATGTCCTCCACCCGGTAGCGCGTATGGGCAAGCTTCTCGACATCCTTCGCCGTCAGCCCGGTCTCGTAGCCGAGCGTCATCTCGGCCGCCTTCGTGATCACGAGATGCGTCTCGATGCCCGCTTCCCTCAGGAGTTCCAGCACGCGCACGCCATAGGCGACGCCGGACGCGCCGGAAATTCCGACGATCAGGCGGGGCGCGGTCCCGTCGCGGGACTTCCGGGAAGTGTTGCCGGGGGCTCTGGTCATAATGCCAAAGACTTACACGGAACTGGCGATTTTTGCGAGTGGGCGTTCGACACGGACCCGAAAAGGAGTCACAATTCTGTCGTCTCTGGCTTAACGAAAGGACGGGATGAGATGGCTTTGGAGTCTCACATTGCCGAGCTTCGTGATCGACATAAGGCTCTCGAACAGGAGATCGACCACCAGATACATCACCCCAGCAGCGACGATCTTCGCATCGCTGAACTCAAGAAACAGAAACTGAGGTTGAAGGAGGAAATCGAAAAGCTTTCCTCTCGCGCCGCCTGAAAGCGGCGACACCGAAACAGGAGTTTCAGCGCCGGGCCCTTGAGCCCGGCGTTTCGCATGTGGGGGGTACCGCTTTTCGTCTCACTTTGAATGTCATTGCCGGGCTTGACCCGGCAATCCAGTAGGCGCGGAATGCGCCGTCCCGCTTCGTAAAGACTCTTCCGGCAGCTTTCCGGTCAGCCAGTATTGCGGTTCCTTACTCTGGACCCCCGGGTCAAGCCCGGGGGTGACGTAGTTATATGTTTTGTCTCTGCACCGGAGCCTGCCCTCGGGATCGCCAAAAGCGATACCCGTGGGCGTGCAAACCCTTCCTCTAAAGCCCCTCCGCCTGCTCCCGCAGCTTGAATTTCTGCACCTTGCCCGTCGATGTCTTCGGCAGGTCGGTGAAGATTACCGTCTTCGGGCATTTGAAATGCGCGAGGTTCTGGCGGCAATAATCGATCACGTCCTTTTCGCTCAAGGCCGCACCCGCACGCAGCGTCACGAAGGCGCAGGGCGTCTCGCCCCATTTTTCGTCCGGCCGCGCCACGACGGCGGCTTCGATGATATCGGGATGCTTGTAGAGCGTGTCCTCGACCTCGATGGACGAGATGTTCTCGCCGCCGGAAATGATGATGTCCTTCGAGCGATCCTTGAGCTGAATATAATTGTCCTTGTGCCAGACGCCGAGATCGCCCGAGTGGAACCAGCCACCCACGAAGGCCTCGGTCGTCGCCTTCGGGTTTTTCAGGTAGCCCTTCATCACCACATTGCCGCGGAACATGACCTCGCCCATGGTCTCGCCGTCGCGCGGCACCTCCTCCATCGTCTCGGGATCGCGCACGGAAATCCCTTCCAGCACGGCATAGTTCACGCCCTGGCGAGCCTTCACTTCGGCGCGCTTGTCCGTTTCGAGCAGGTCCCATTCGTCGTGCCAGGCGTTCACCACCGCCGGACCATAAGTTTCGGTGAGGCCGTAGACATGGATTACGTTGAAACCCTCTGCCTCGAGCTTGCGGATCGTCGCGGCGGGCGGCGGCGCGGCGGCGGCGAAATAATTGACCGTGTTCGGCAGCTTCCGCTTCTCGTCCTCGCGCGCGTTGATGAGGAAGCCCATCACGGTCGGCGCGCCCGCCATATGCGTCACGCCGTGATCGGCGATGGCGCTGAAGATGTTCGCCGCCGTCACGCGGCGCAGGCATACATGCGTGCCCGCGACGACGCTGAGCGACCAGGTGAAGCACCAGCCGTTGCAGTGGAACATCGGCACCGTCCAGAGATAGACGGATGAGCCCGTCATCCCCGCCGTCACGATATTGCCCATCGCCAGCAGATAGGCGCCGCGATGGTGATAGACGACGCCTTTCGGGTTGCCGGTCGTGCCGGACGTATAGTTCAGGGATATCGCCTGCCATTCGTCGGCGGGCAGTTGCCAGTCGAAATGCGCATCGCCGCCGCAGATGAAGTCCTCGTATTCCGCCTCGCCGATGCGGTCGCCCGGCCCGTCATATTCCGGATCGTCGATATCGATGACGATGGGCTTCACCTTCGCATGCGCCAGCGCGTCCCTGACGAGGCCGGAGAATTCGCGGTCCACGAAAACCATCTTCGCCTCGCCATGATCGAAGATGAAGCCGATCGCCGCCGCATCGAGCCGCGTGTTGATCGTGTTGAGCACCGCCCCCGTCATCGGCACGCCGTAATGCATTTCGAGCATCTCCGGCGTGTTCGGCGCGATCACCGCCACGGTGTCGCCAAGCCCGATCCCGCGTTCCGACAGCGCCGAGGCGAGTTTGCGGCAGCGCGCATAGAGCTCCCCATAGTTGCGCCGGAGGTCCCCATGCACCACGGCGAGCTTCTCCGGATAGACCTCCGCCGCGCGCTTCAGAAAGCTCAGCGGCGAGAGCGGCTGATGGTTCGCCGGGTTCCGGTCGAGACCGGTTTCATAGGGGTTCGTCGTCATGGATCTGTCTCTCGGCCATCGGGAGGGAAGGAAGTTGGCCCTACGTTACTCAGGGGGTGGAGGCGCGGCAAGGCAGCGAGCCAGACGCCACATGAATCTCCCCGCCACCCGTGCTAAAACCTCCCCAACAAGCATAAACGCGGGGAGAGCGGCGGCATGGGACGCTACAAGGACACTTACGACGCCTGGAAGAAGGACCCGGAGGGCTTCTGGGCGGAGGCGGCGAAAGAGATCGACTGGTTCAAGCCGGCCACGCAAATCCTCGAAGAGAGAAACGGCCTCTCCCGCTGGTTCGTCGGCGCGGAAACCAACACCTGCTGGAATGCGCTCGACCGGCATGTGAAGGCGGGGAACGGCGAGCGCACCGCGCTCATCTATGACAGCGCCATGCTCGGCCGCGTGAAAAAATTCACTTACGCCGAACTCCTCGACAAGGTCGCCACCTTCGCGGGCGTGCTGCAATCCCACGGCGTCACCAAGGGCGATCGCGTCCTCATCTACATGCCGATGGTGCCGCAGGCTGCCGTCGCCATGCTCGCCTGCGCTCGGCTGGGCGCGATCCACTCCGTCGTCTTCGGCGGGTTCGCCGCGAAGGAACTCGCGACGCGCATCGACGATGCGAAGCCGAAGCTCATCGTCTCGGCCTCATGCGGGCTCGAGCCCGGCCGCGTCGTCGCCTACAAGCCGCTCATGGACAAGGCGATCGAGATGAGCGCCCACAAGGTCTCGGCCACCATCGTCTTCCAGCGCGAGATGGAAAAGGCCGCGCTCGTTCCGGGCCGCGATTTCGACTGGAAGGAGGAGATGGACAAGGCGGCTGCCGCTGGCGCGAAACCGGCATGCGTTCCCGTCGCCGCGACCGATCCGCTCTACGTCCTCTACACATCCGGCACCACCGGCAAGCCCAAGGGCGTCGTCCGCGACAATGGCGGCCATATGGTCGCGCTCAAATGGTCGATGAAAAACGTCTATGACATCGACCCCGGCGACACCTTCTGGGCGGCATCCGATGTCGGCTGGGTCGTCGGCCATTCCTACATCGTCTATGCGCCGCTCTTTCACGGCTGCACGACGATCCTCTTCGAGGGCAAACCCGTCGGCACGCCGGATGCCGGCACCTTCTGGCGCGTCATTGCGGATCATGGCGTGAAGGCGCTCTTCACCGCGCCCACGGCCTTCCGCGCCATCCGCAAGGAAGACCCGAAGGCCGAGCTGATCTCGAAATACGATCTCTCGAAATTCGAGGTGCTCTATCTCGCGGGCGAGCGCGCCGACCCCGACACGATTCAGTGGGCGGTGAAGGCGCTTTCCGGCCGCCCGGTGATCGACCACTGGTGGCAGACCGAAAGCGGCTGGCCGATGGTCTCGAACCCCATGGGGATCGAGCGCCTGCCCGTCAAATACGGCTCGCCCACCGTGGCGCTTCCCGGCTACGAAATTCATGTCGTCGACGAGGCGGGCCGTCAGGTCGGGCCCAACACCACGGGCGCCATCGTGGTCAAGCTGCCGCTGCCGCCCGGTTGCCTCCCGACGCTGTGGGAAAACGAGGCCGGCTTCCGCGAAAGCTATCTCAGCGAGTTCCCCGGCTACTACAAGACCGCCGATGCGGGCTTCCTCGACGAGGACGGCTATCTCTATGTGATGAGCCGCACCGACGACATCATCAATGTCGCGGGGCATCGCCTCTCCACCGGCGCGATGGAGGAAGTGCTCGCCGAGCACCCGGACGTCGCGGAATGCGCCGTCATCGGCATCGCGGATGCGATGAAGGGGCAGGCGCCTGTCGGCTTCCTCGTCCTCAATGCGGGCGTTTCGCGGCCCGCGCCGGAGATCGAGCAGGAGGCCGTGCAGATGATCCGTGACCGGATCGGTCCGGTCGCCGCTTTCAAGAAGGCGATGGTCGTGAAGCGCCTGCCGAAAACGCGTTCGGGCAAGGTGCTGCGCGGCACGATGCGCAAGATCGCCGACGGCGTGGAATGGACCACGCCCGCCACCATCGACGACCCCGCGATCCTCGACGAGATCGCGGGCGTGCTTGCCGATGCGGGGCTGGTGAAGGGGTAAGGTAGAATTATTCCCTTCTCCGTCATTGCGAGGAGCGAAGCGACGAAGCAATCCAGAGCCATGTGCTCCGCGCTTGCCGCCTCTGGATTGCTTCGTCGGCCTTGCGGCCTCCTCGCAATGACGACGTTTGTTTGAAGGTTTCACATACCCTTCATTGTCAGCCCGGCAAAGACGAGGTGGGAAGAGAAGCTAGCCGGTGCTATAACGCCCGCTTCCGGTGACCCCCTTCCGGCGACAAGGAGTTCTCTCATGGCATCCGGTTCCCAGCTCAGCGGCAAGGTGGCGATCGTAACGGGCGCGGCAAGCGGCATCGGCCGCGCCATCGCGCATGCCTTCGCGAATGAGGGCGCCAAAGTCGTCCTTGCCGATGTCGATGAGGAAGCGGGCGAAGCCGTCGCCGCCGAAATCGCCGATCGCGGCGGCGAGGCCCTTTTCCGCTATTGCGATGTCGGCGAGCGGCTCGATGTGCGCAACCTCGTTTGCGCCGCCACCGATGCCTTCGACCGTGTCGACATCCTCGTCAACAATGCTGGCGTCGTTTCGAAGGGCAGCGATTTCCTCACCCTCGAGGAAGAAGAGTTCGACCGCGTCATCCGTATCAATCTCAAGGGCCACTTCCTCGTCGGCCAGACCGTTGCGCAGCGCATGGTCGCGCAGGTGGAGGAGGGCGGCGCGCCGGGCACGATCATCAACATGTCGTCGATCAACGCCGTGCTCGCGATCCCCGCGCAGGCCGCCTATTGCGCATCGAAGGGCGGCATCAAGCAGCTCACGGAGGCGATGGCGCTGTCGCTCGCGCCTCATGGCATCCGCGTGAACGCGATCGGGCCCGGCACCATCGCGACGCCGATGGCCGGCAACGTCAACGGCGATCCGGCCGCGAACCGGATGCTCATGTCGCGCACGCCGCTCGGCCGCATCGGCCAGCCGGAGGAGATCGCCTCCATCGCCGTCTTCCTCGCCTCCGACGGCGCAAGCTACATGACCGGCCAGACCGTCTATGCCGATGGCGGCCGCCTCTCGCTCAACTACACGGCGCTCCCGCTCGCGAAAAAGAAGGACGGCGACAAGAAAGAGTAGCCCCGGTCCGCCGGCTTTTTCCACCGAGGACAGTGCGCCTTTTGCGTCTGGTGAAGGCGAGGGGGCTGGGGACAGGTGAGCGAGGATATTTTTTCGTCTTGCTTCCGATGGCGATGATCGATTGCCGGGAAAGGCGATGTTCCGGAACCGGGGACAACTTCCTTTTCATCCGTATACGGATGATCAATCTATCCCCTTTGTGACAGTCTCGTGACATTTCGATGGCAGTCGCGGGCGCAAACAAAAAAGGCGCGGTTTCCCGCGCCTTTCGATTTGTGACAGTGAGGCGGGATTAATCCTCGCTCTCGTCCTCGATCTTCACGTCCTTGAGCTTCGCGAAAACGCTGTCCGCGTCGTAGCTCTTCTTCTCTTCTTCCTTTTCCGGTTCCGCGATGGTCGCATGCTGCGGCTCGGGCGCCGTCGTCTCGCTGGCGGGCAGCAGCGTCTCGCCGGTGCCGCCGGCCGCCTTGTCGGCCTTCCGGCGCTCGCGCTCAGCCTTGCGGGCGGCCTTCTGCACCGCCGCGTCGAGCTCGATCTGCGTGCAAAGTCCGAGGGTTACGGGATCGACCGGTTTGATGTTCGGCGAGTTCCAGTGGCTGCGGTCGCGCACGGACTGGATCGTGGGCTTCGTCGTGCCGACGAGCTTGGAGACCTGCGCATCCGTCAGTTCCGGGTGGTTGCGGAGCAGCCAGGCGATCGCGTCCGGGCGGTCCTGACGGCGCGAAACGGGCGTGTAGCGCGGGCCCTTGCGGGGCGCGATCGGCGGCAATTTGTATTTGCTTTCAGAGACTTGCAGCCGCAAATCCGGGTCCTGCTGGCAGCGCTCGATCTCGGCGCGGGTCAGCTGGCCGGAGGCGACCGGGTCCATGCCCTTGATCCCCTGGGCCACATCGCCATCGGCGATGCCCTTCACTTCGAGAACGTGAAGACCGCAGAAATCCGCCACCTGGTCAAAGGTGAGCGAGGTGTTTTCGACGAGCCAGACGGCCGTCGCCTTGGGCATAAGGGGCTGTGCCATATCAATTCCTCTGATCCATCCGGGGCTTTCCGGATAAACCGCTTTTCATGTCCATCGATGAGTGGATATGGCCGTTATATAGGGCGAAAAGGCGGTCAATGAAAGGGGAATGTCGGCGTCGGCCGGATCGCGCCCAAACGTGAAAAAGGCCGGAATTCTGAAGGATTCCAGCCTTTTCCCGCCGTAATCGGTGTTCAGCGGTCGATCCGGGAGATTTTCGTCCCCTCGATGCTCACGCCCGCCATCAGGCCTTCCTGGTCGAAGATGAAGGCATAGGCGTCTTCCTTCAGCGTCGAGGTCGAGAGGTTCTTCGCCGCCCCCTCATCGACCACCACGACCGTGGGGCCAACGCCGATCTCCCAGCCATGCGTTTCCTTGAGATAGTCGACGGCCTTGTCGTTCATCAGGAAGACCGCATAGCCGTAGGACTGGGCGCCTGCCTGTTCCATTGACGAAAGGGACACGGCTCAATCGGCTCCCTGTACGGATTATTTCCGCGCAAGGCCAAGCCGTTCCTTGCCCATAACTATGCGCAAGCGTGCGAAAAGTTCCGTGTGGAACAAAATTGTTTGGCTCAAAGCGTCAGTACGATCTTGCCGATATGGCTGCTCTTTTCCATAAGCGCGTGGGCATCCGCCGCTTGCCCAAGCGGAAAAACCTTGTCGATCAACGGCTTCACGCGGCCGGCATCGAGCAGTGGCCAGACTTTCGATTCAAGCGCGGCGGCGAGCGCCGCTTTTTCCTCGATGCTGCGCGGGCGCAATGTCGATCCCGTCAGCGTCAGCCGCTTCAGCATCACGGGCATGAAATTCACTTCCGCCGTCGAACCGTTCAGAAACGCAATCGAGACGATACGCCCGTCGGGGGCGGCGGCCTGAATGTTCCGCTGAATATAGTCGCCGCCCACCATGTCGAGGATAACATCGGCGCCTCGGTCATCCGTCAGCCGCTTCACTTCCTCCACAAAATCCTGCTCGCGGTAGTTCACGGCATGCGCGCCGAGCTTCTCGCAGGCTCTGCATTTCTCGGCCGAACCCGCCGTTGCGATCACTGTCGACCCGAATATCGAGGCAAGCTGGATCGCCGTGGTGCCGATGCCGCTCGTGCCGCCATGAACGAGAAAAGTCTCGCCCGGCTTCAGCGCGCCGCGCTCGAACACATTGGTCCAGACGGTGAAGAAGGTTTCCGGCAGGGCCGCGGCCTCCACCATGGAAAAGCCCTTCGGCACGGGCAGTGCGTGGGACTCATGCGCGAGACAATATTCGGCATAGCCGCCGCCTCCAACCAGCGCGCAGACCTTGTCGCCCGCCCGCCAGCGCGTGACGCCCGCGCCGGTCTCCACGACCTCGCCCGCGACTTCCAGCCCCGGCGTCGCCGGCGCGCCGGGCGGCGGCGGATAGAGGCCCATGCGCTGGATGGTGTCCGGGCGGTTGACGCCCGCCGCGGCGACCCGGATCAGGATCTCGCCATGACCGGGCACGGGTGTTTCGATCTCGGCCGGTACCAGCACGTCGGGGCCGCCGGGTTCGCGTATGGCGATGGATCTCATGAGCTTCGGCAGGTCGGCCATGTCGGTACCTCGGATGGGGGCTCTCACGCGGGTTGCAGGTCTAGCCCGGTGCCCTCAGACTGGCAACCGGGGCAGATGAGGAGATCGCCATGGACACGGATGACCTGGAGCCAAGGCGGCGGCGCGGAGAGGCTCTTCTGGCGCTTGCCCGGGAGGATTTGAGCCTTCTCGGGATCGAGGAGCTCAGGGAGCGAATCAGCGCGCTTGAAACCGAGATTGCGCGCATCCGGGACCAGCTCGAAAAGAAGCAGGGCTCCCTGTCGGCGGCCGAAGCGTTGTTCAGAAAGTAGACGACCCTTGGTTAACGTACTGGAAGAGCTTGCTTTTTTCGTCCCCCTGACGCATCGCGAGGCGGGCCGGATCGAGGCGCGTCCCGCGTCAAATTGCCACAAGATTAACTTGCTGTTAGGAATGAGGGCGCTAGGGTGACCTTGCGTAATCCAGTCTTCTGGATTTTGAGTGGCTCCTATCCACTCTGTTTGACGCCTCCCTGTTAGAACTGAGCCGCGGGCTTCCCCGCGGCTCTTTTTTGTTTCTGAACCCGTCTCGTGTCCTCGATGGCACGGATATTGATCCCTCAGTCCCCGAGTGTGCCGGTATGGAGCATCCGTCTCCACTGGCTGCGTAACAAGGACCGGGGATTGCGGGATGACCGTCTACGACACGAAGGACGATGAGATCGGGTTCGCGGGGGCCGAATGCGTGACCCTTTCGGAGTTCATGGCTTCGGGCCTCTTCCAGCGCACCTATAGCGAGGGGATGCGTCTCGTGGAGGAGACCTCCGCCTATCTTGATGGCCCGGGCCGTGAGGCTGCCAGAGTGCTCTCCAGGGACGCCTCGCTCGCCTATGCAGGCGAGAGCATGCGCCTTACCACACGGCTGATGCAGGTTGCCTCCTGGCTCCTCGTCCGCAAGGCGGTGCATGAGGGCGAGATGACGGCAGAGGAGGCGAACTCGGAGAAATACGCGCTCGCGACCAAGCAGATCGCCCGTCAACCGCGTTTCGACGGGGTGGAGGCGCTGCCGGCGAGGCTCAGGGAGCTGATCGAGCGTTCGGAGCGGCTTTATGCGCGGGTCGAGCGTCTCGATACGCAGCTTCGTGTGAACGGGACCGCCGCACCGAAGAGCCACCCGCTCGCCGAGCAGTTCGCCCGTGTCGAAGGCTTCTTCCGCGAGCATCTGGCCATGGAGTTTCCGCGCCGCGAGTTTGGCCGCCGCAAGCACCGCCCCGAATAGGTTCGGCAAGTTCCAAAAGAAAAAGCCCCGCTAAAGCGGGGCTTTTTTGTCTGGTCTCGAGGTGCTTGAGGTCAGCCGCCAATAAAACCGTACTTCTTCTTGAACCGGCTCACACGGCCGCCACGATCGAGGATCTGCTGGCCGCCGCCGGTCCAGGCCGGGTGCGTCGTCGGATCGATGTCCAGAACCAGCGTTTCGCCCTCGGCGCCGTAGGTCGAGCGGGTCTTGAACGTGGAGCCATCGTTCATCTGAACGGTGATGAAGTGGTAGTCCGGATGGGTATCTTTCTTCATGGCTCTCGGCCTTCCTGAAGCTTTGGGCCTGCCCGCAGGGGCCCGGTGTCTTGCAATGGCGCGCGGCGGCACTCCTTCAGGAATGCCTGCGCTGCCGGAATGGGGGCTTATAACGAAGGCCGGATGCCGTTGCAAGGCCGGTTTTTGCGCCTTTCCGAAGGTTTTGTGCGGTCATGCCGCAGCCGCCGGCAGGCCCGTGTCATTGCTCCCGGGCCTGCATGATTGCTATATCAGCCGCGCGCCGAAACTATACACGGGTGCCGGGCCTGGCATAGGGTCGCCTCCCTTGCGCGAACAGCCGGGAATGCCGACCGGGAGCGCCAATCGAGAGCCTTATGAGCGAAACACCAAATCCAGTCGTCGAGGCCATTGAAGAAGAAGCGCTGCGCCGGAAGCCCGCCAAGGGTGCTCGCCCGCTGCTGCGGCTTCTGCCCTTTCTCGGCCGCTACCGTGCGATGGTGGCGCTTGCCTTTGTTGCCCTCGTCTTCGCGACGCTTGCGACGCTCGCAATCCCCATGGCGAGCCGCCGCGTGATCGACAACGGCTTCAGCCGCGAGAATGCAGCTTTCATCGACCAGTATTTCCTCGCCCTGATCGTCGTCGCCCTGGTGCTCGGCGTTGCGAGCGCGGCGAGGTTCTTCTTCGTAAGCTGGCTTGGCGAGCGGGTTGTCGCGGATCTCAGGCGGGACGTTTACGAACACATTCTGAAACTCTCGCCGGCCTTCTTTGAGCTCACGCGTACGGGCGAGGTGCTGTCGCGCCTCACCGCCGACACCACGCTCATCAAGACGGTGGTCGGTTCCTCGGCGTCGATAGCGCTTCGCAACGTGTTTCTGTTCTTCGGCGCGGCGGCGATGATGGCGGCGACGAGCCCCTATCTTTCGGGCCTCGTGCTTCTCGCCATTCCGGCCATTCTCCTGCCGCTCATCGTCTTCGGGCGCTGGGTCCGGCGCCTCTCGCGTTCGGCGCAGGACCGGCTTGCGGATACGAGCGCCTTCGGAATGGAAAGTCTCAACGCCATTCAGATCGTACAGGCTTTCACGCATGAGAAGATCGACAATGAGCGCTTCGCCGCGCATGTCGAGCATGCTTTTGACAGTTCGCGTTCGCGCATCGTGGCGCGTGCCATCCTCACGGCGCTCGTCTTTTTCTTCGGCCTGTCGAGTGTCGTCGGCGTGCTCTGGGTCGGTGCGAATGCCGTTCTTGCCGACACGATGTCGGGCGGCGAACTGTTCGAATTTATCCTCTATGCCGTTTTCGCCGCCTCCGCGCTTGCGGCGCTTTCGGAAATCTGGGGCGACATGCAGATGGCGGCGGGCGCAACCGAGCGGCTGATGGAGCTTCTCGATGTCGAGCCGGCCATTGCTGCGCCTACGCGGCCCATCCCCATCGAAACGCCGCGCGGCGAAATCTCCTTCGAGAACGTAACCTTCTCCTATCCCTCACGCCCGGGAATATCCGCGCTGCATGACTATTCGCTGACCGTCTCGCCGGGCGAGACGGTGGCGCTGGTCGGCCCGTCCGGGGCCGGCAAGAGCACGGTCTTCCAGCTCTTGCTGCGCTTCTACGACCCGCAACAGGGCCGTATCCGGCTCGACGGTGTCGATCTCACCGATGCAGATCCGAAAATGCTGCGCAGCCATCTGGCGCTTGTGCCGCAGGAAACGGTCGTCTTCGGTACGACGGTCGCCGAGAACATCCGTTACGGACGGCCGAATGCGACATTCGAGGAAGTGCGCGCGGCGGCTGCGGCAGCGCGGATCGACGATTTCATCACGCGCCTGCCGCAGGGCTATGAAACAGAAGTCGGCGAGCGCGGCGTGACGCTTTCGGGCGGACAGCGTCAGCGCATCGCTATTGCGCGGGCGATCCTCCGCGACGCGCCGGTCCTCCTGCTCGACGAGGCGACGAGCGCGCTCGATGCGGAGAGTGAAAAACTCGTGCAGCAGGCGCTTGAAGGTCTGATGCAGAACCGCACGACGATCGTCATCGCGCATCGGCTTGCGACGGTGCTCAAGGCGGACCGCATCGTGGTGATGGACGAGGGCCGCGTCGTCGCCTCCGGTACACATGAGGAACTGGTGAAGCAGGGCGGACTTTATGCCCGCCTTGCGCGGCTGCAATTTGCGGCCGGACAGGATTTCGAAATCGCCACGGGCGAGCGTTCCGCCAATATCGGCGGCTGACAGCACAAGAAGGGGAGAGCATGTCCAGGGGTTGGCGTATCGCGGGCTATATTGCCCTTGCCGTTATCGTGGTCGTCAGTGTTCTCGTCTGGCGCTTTCTTTCCGCAGCCGGTTATTTCACCGGCATTCGCCAGGAAATCGCCGCCGATTGCCGTGCCATTCCCGCCGTTCCGGGGCCTGAGGACATCGCGATCGATCACGAGCGAAAGCTTGCCTATGTCTCGGCTTACGACCGCCGCGCGGTCATGTCGGGCGCGCCGGGATCGGACGCCGTTCGCGGCGGTATCTACGTGATCGACCTCTCGGCACCTGAAGCCGACTGGGCTCTCTCCCCCGTCACACCGTCCATGCCCGAGGATTTCCGGCCGCACGGCATCAGCCTTCATGTCGGCGCCGATGGCGCGCGCAAGCTCTTTGCCGTCAGTCATCCTGCCAAGGGGGGCGACAGGGTCGAAATTTTCGATGTCGCAGCGGACGGCACGCTCTCGCATGAGGAGAGCGTCGAAAGCTCGCTTTTCGTGTCGCTGAACGATGTGGTGGCGGTCGGTCCGCGCAGCTTCTACGCGACGAACGACCACACGACGAAGAGCGGCCTGGTGCGCACGCTTTCCGACGGATTGTTGTTGCGGAACTCCAATGTTGTCTATTTCGACGGCAACGAAGCCTCGGTCGCCGCGGACACGCTTCTCTATCCGAACGGCATCAACGTGAGCCCGGATGGGCAGACGGTCTACGTCGCCTCCGCGCTCGGCATGAGCATGTATGTCTATGAGCGCCATGCCGAAACGGGTGCGCTGACGGGCGCCGATCATGTCCGCCTTGGCACCGGCGTCGACAACATCGATGTGCAGCCGGACGGGACGCTGCTCATCGGCGCACATCCGAAAATCCTCGATTTTGTCTCTCACGCTTCCGACCCTGCGGAGCTTTCGCCGAGCCAGGTCGTCAGGATCGAGCCGTCGCAGAAGAAGGCAGGCACGATCTACCTCAATCTCGGGAAAGAGATTTCAGGTGTCAGCGTTGCCGCCGGCTATGGGGACAAGATGCTGCTCGGGCAGGTATTCGAGCCGCGCGTCCTCGTCTGCACCCAGCAGCGGGAACTGCGCGCCTGGTGATCAGCGCTCCGTCAGCTTGAACTCGATGCGGCGGTTGCGGCGGTTGGCCGCCTCGCCGCGTCCCTGTTCGAGCGGGTGAAACTGGCCGAAACCGGCGGCGACCAGCCGGTTCTCGGGAACGCCCTTTTCGACGAGGTAGTTCACGACCGCGATCGCGCGGGCGCTGGAAAGATACCAGTTCGAAGGGAATTGCGGCGTTGCGATCGGGTTCGCGTCGGTGTGGCCGTCGACGCGCAGCACCCAGGGGATATCGCCGGGAATTTCAGCGGCTATCTCCCGGATCGCCTGAGCGATCTTGTCGAGCTGCTGCTTGCCCGAGGGATTGATATCGGCTGAGCCCGAGGCAAAAAAGATCTCGGACTGCATGGCGAAGCGGTCGCCGACGATCTCGATGTCCTGCCGGTCGCCGAGGATGGCGCGCAAGCGGCCGAAAAATTCGGATCTGTACTTCGCGAGTTCCTGAACCTTCTGCGCGAGCGCCGCATTGAGGCGGCGGCCGAGATTCGCGATCTGCGCCTGCTGTTCCCGGTCTTTCTGTTCGGCCGCGTCGAGCGCCGCCGACAGCGTTGCCAGCTGGCGGCGCAATGCCGATATCTGCTGGTTCAGAAGTTCCACCTGCGCGAGCGCCTCGTTCGAGACCTGCTTCTCATCGGCGAGCGCGCTTTCGAGTTCGGCAACGCGCGAACCGGCGCCCGCGCCTTCCTCGGCGAGTGCTGCGAGGCGGTCGCGTTCGGCCGTAGCGGAGGAAAGAGACTCCTGCAGCGACAGGATCGTCGTCTGCAGGTCGGCCTTTTCCTGCCGTTCGAGCGCAAGCTGGTTCACGAGTTCGGCGATCTGGCTCCTGAGGTTCTCGAGTGCTGAGTCCTTGTTACTTACAAGCTGGCTCAGGAAGAACTGCGTGATCATGAAGATCGTGAGCAGGAAGATCAGCACCAGCAGCAGGCTCGACATCGCGTCGACGAAGCCCGGCCAGTAATCCCCGCTCGGGGCGCGGCCTCTTATGCGTCTGCTGACGAGCGCCATGACGCGTCAGCCCCGCGGGCCGAGACGATGGGCCAGTTCTTCGAGCACCGGCTGCAAGGCCCGCTGGTTCTCGGCCATCTGCACCAGCAGCTGTCGTTCGGCGTGCATCTGCTCTGTGAGCGCGATGATCTGGCCGGCAAGCGCCTTCAGCGATGCCTGGTCGCCGCCGGAGGCAAGCGCCTGCTCGATGTTGCGCAGCCGCTTTGCCGTCTCGCCCAGCATGGCGGGCGCGGTCGGATCGTAGTCGCCTGCGAGGTTAGTCACGGTGGAAAGCCATTCTTCAAGCTCGTTGTAGAAGCGGTTCTGCGCCTGCCCCGCCTGAAGGTCGAGGAAACCGAGGACGAGCGATCCGGCAAGGCCGAAAAGCGACGAGGAGAAAGCGGTGCCCATGCCCCTCAGCGGACCGTCGAGGCCGGCTTTGAGATTGGCGAAGACCGTCGCCGGATCGGCTGCCTCGACGCTCAGGCCCTGGATCGTCCCTGCGACGGAGGTAACGGTCGTGAGGAGGCCCCAGAAGGTACCGAGAAGGCCGAGGAAGATCAGCAGGCCGATGATGTAGCGCGAAATTTCGCGCTGTTCGTCGAGGCGCGAGCCGAGCGAGTCGAGAATCGAGCGCATCGAGAGCGCATTGAGCTGCATCCGTCCGGTGCGGCCGCCGAGCATGGTCGCCATGGGAGCGAGGAGCAGCGGCGGGGCGGGGGTGGCGAGTCCGGGGTCGGCGCGGCGGAAATCGTTCACCCAGCGAACCTCGCCGCGCAGCGACTGCACTTGCCGGAAGGCATAGAGAATGCCGATGACGAGGACGCCGAGGATAAGCCCGTTGAGGCCCGGATTGGCGAGGAAGGCCGTCTCGATCTGCCGGTAGAGGATCGCGGCAACGAATGCGGCAAGGATGATGAACAGCAGCATCCGCGTCAGGTAGGGCCGCGGTTGTGAAAGCGCGATGCCGTCCTTTGTTTCCTTTGCCATGCGTTCTGCCCCTCTTCTCTGCCGGGCGGCACTTCAGCCGCCGAAAAGCTTCACGTCCACGCGGTCCTGCGGACCGCTGTCGGACGTACCCCCGAGTGCGCGCACGTGAATGCGCTCCGCCTTGACGCCGTTCGAGATCAGCACGCGCCTCACGGCGAGCGCACGCTTGAGCGCCAGCCGCCGCGCATTCGACGAGGTGTCGTATGGGGGGCCCGCGTAACCGCGCAGTTCGAGCCGTCCGCTGCGGCGCTGGAAATCCTCCGCGAAGGTGACGAGTTCTTCGCGTGCGGTCTGTTTGACAGACGACGCGTCGGGATCGAAGACAACACGGACGAGGGCGGATTGCGGTGGTGACAAAGGCGCCTCGGCTGCCGGAACAGGCAGCGTGCCGCCGAAAACCAGCCATATCACCGCAAGCATGATCACAACCAGCGGGCTTGCGCGTCTTCTTTCGATGCGTCGGGCTATCGTCATGCGTGGCAGGATCATCCGTGGCGGGCGGCGTCTCGATACAGTTTAGGCGTGTTCGCCGTCGCGGAACAGGCCTCTGCGCAGCGAGGGCTTTAAGAGGAGAATCCGGCGGAAGTGGGGCTTTTGCCGAGGGGGCGGCGCTCAATATCCGTCGAAGCGGATGTCCACACGGTCTTCAAGGGCGTCGCCTTCGTCGACATTGCCCATGGCGCTCGCCCGCAGGCGGCCCGCCGCAATGCCTTGGAGCGTTGGAAGATGAGGGATCCTGATAGAGCCGGTCATGATTCTGCGCATGTGTCCCTGGGCTCACGGGATGCGCAACTCGCATCCCGGAACGAAGAATAACCTGCGTGACGAGGCCTGCTGCGGCGAAGGCAGGTTCCGTATGTCCGGGGTTAAAGAAAACCGGCCCTTTAGGCCTGCTTATGGGCCTTTTTCAGCAGGTCGCCCAGCTTGCGGTAGAGCACGTCGTTGCCGGCGACGATGCCGCCGCTGTCGAGCATGGCATCGCCGCCCTTGAGGTCGGCGACAAAACCACCCGCCTCGCGGATGAGGACAATGCCCGCCGCCATGTCCCAGGGAGCGAGCGCGGCTTCCCAGTAAGCGTCGAAGCGTCCGGCGGCGACATAGGCGAGGTCGAGCGCGGCGGAGCCCATGCGCCGGACGCCGGCCACTTCGTTCATGACGGTACCGAGCTCGGCGCTGAAGCGAGCATGGCCCGGACGGCCGATATGGGGAATGCCGGTGGCGACGACGGCCTGTGCGAGGTCGCGGCGTACGGCGACGCGAATGCGGCGGTCGTTGAGGAAGGCGCCCTGGCCCTTTTCGGCAATGAACATCTCGTCGGAAATCGGGTTGTAAACGAGGCCCGCCACAAGCTGTCCGTCGCGCTCGAGCGCGATCGAAATCGCGAACATCGGAATGCCATGGAGAAAGTTCGTGGTGCCGTCGAGCGGATCGATGATCCAGCGGTGCGACTTGTCGCTGCCTTCGACGACCCCGCCTTCCTCCATCAGGAAGCTATACCCAGGCCGGGCCTTCGAAAGCTCCTCGAAAAGAACCTTCTCCGCCTTCTTGTCGGCGGCTGTAACAAAGTTCGCCGGCCCCTTGAGCGAGACCTGCAGGTTTTCGACTTCGCCGAAGTCACGCTGCAGGCCGCGCGCCGCCTTGCGGGCGGCAGCAACCATTACGCTCATTGAGGGGGTGTGGCGGGACATTTTGGAACCGTTCAGTCGGCGCGGCGGAGATAGGTGACTTCGTTCGTGTCGACGACGATCTTTTCCCCGGTGGTGATGAAGGGCGGAACCATCACGCGAACGCCATTTTCGAGCAGCGCCGGCTTGTAGGAGCTTGCCGCCGTCTGGCCCTTCACGGTGGGTTCGGTTTCGGTGATTTCGAGAACCACCTGATCGGGGAGCGAAATGCCGAGCGGCGTTCCCTCGTGGCTTTCCACCGTCACCTTCATGCCGTCCTGCAGGAAGGCGGCACGGTCGCCGACCCAGTCCTTTGCGAGTTCGATCTGCTCGTAGGTTTCATTGTCCATGAAGGTCAGCATCCCGTCATTCTCGTAGAGATACTGGTAGTCCTTCTGCTCAAGGCGGACGCGCTCCACCGTTTCGGCCGAACGGAAACGCTCATTGAGTTTCCGTCCGTCGACGAGGTTCTTCAGTTCGACCTGTGCGAAAGCGCCGCCCTTGCCGGGCTTCACGTGCTGGACCTTAACCGCCGCCCAGAGGCCGCCCTCGTGCTCGATGACGTTGCCGGGACGGATTTCGTTGCCGTTGATCTTCATGGGACGCTCGAATTCTTGAAAAGGATATGAGGCGCCGGCTCCTCCGGGAGCCCGCAGCCGGCGCTCTGATAACATCCCGCGCCGCCCGTGCACAGTGCCTTTCGGCATCCGGCCGGGGTGATCGTCCGGCGGGTCAGTTCGCGGTGGCGTTCGCCTTTTCGAGCTTTTCGATCTCCGCCTCGACCTCGGCGCGGATTTCCGGGGTGATTTCCGGCTCCATGGCGCTCCGGAGCGTGTCGTCGTTCATGCCGTTCCGCTCGGCAAGCGTCAGCCACAAGAGTGCGGCCGAGATGTCCCGGGTCACGCCCTGGCCGAGGAAATAGAGGCGGGCGAGGCGATCCTGGGCAAGCGCATCCCCCCGCATCGCGGCCTCGACGAACCATTTGGCGGCGAGCGTGTCGTTCTTTTCGACCCCATCGCCGCCCAGATAGGCAAAGGCGAGCGAAGTTTGCGCCCCGGACACGCCTTTCTGCGCGGCCTGCTGGAAGCGCTTGGCGGCCTGGGCGAGATTTTTCTCCGTGCCGACCCCATCCTGCAGCATCAGCCCGAGTTGATAGGCGGCCTGCGGTTGCCCCTGATCGGCGGCGAGACGGAAATAGCGGGCGGCCTCGCCAACGTCACGGGGCTTGCCTTTCCCGGCGGCGTAGAGCGTGCCGAGATAGTATTGCGCGTCTGCGTTTCCCTTGGCGGCGGCCCTTCCGAACCAGGTTGCGGCTTCGTCCAGGTCCTGTGCGCCGCCGCGGCCGGTTGTGTACATGAGGCCCAGTTCCGTCTGCGCGGCGATGTGATCCTGCGCCGCCGCATCGCGGAAGTGCTTGCGGGCGGCAGATGGGCCGGCGCCTTCGACGCCTCCATATTCCATGAGCATGCCGAGCGCGTATTGGGCGCTCGCATCGCCCTGTGCCGCTGCCTTGGCAAACCATCTGGCCGCCACCTGCGGGTCGGGGGCGACGCCTTCGCCATTGTTGTAGATCGAGCCAAGCATGAGTTGCGCCTGCACATTGCCCTTTTCGGCAAGCGGGGCGGCAACGAGAAGCGCCTGCTCATAACGGCCTGCCCGGTAGGCCTCGATAGCGGGGGCCATAGGATCGGCGTTGCCTTGGGCGGCCGCAGGTAATGCGGAGACGAGAGAAATGGCGATTGCCACCATCAATGTTGCCAGGAGATGCCTCATCGGACCTTGCTTTCCTCGATCATGACCCTGTTCAGGGCGCGGACCGCCGCGGCAGGCCCTGCTTCGTGAGACCAGACACCGGAGGACACCGCCAGAAAGTCGGCGCCTGCGCAAACGAGCGGCGCTGCGTTGTCCGCCGTAATCCCCCCGATCGCGACGCAAGGCAGTGTGAACATTTCCGACCACCATGTGAGGATCTCCGGGTCGGCCATACTTATAGGCTCTTTCGTGTCGGTTTTATAAAAGGCGCCGAAAGCGACGTAATCGGCGCCTGCTTCCCCTGCCTCCATGGCGAGGTGGCGCGAGTTGTGGCAGGTAACGCCGACGATCCGGTCGGGCCCAACGAGTTTCCGGGCCTCGGCATAGGCTGTGTCCGTCTGGCCGATATGCGTGCCGTCCGCGCCGAGTTCCGCCGCGAGGTCGGGCCGGTCGTTGATGAGGAAGGCGACATCGCGCGCCTGCACAAGCGGCATCAGGATTTCGGCTGCACGGCGGATGGCGTCCGCTTCCGGCGGTGCCTCGTTCTCGCCCTTGAGACGAAGCTGCAGGCAGGCGACGTCGCCCGCGTCGAGCGCCATCTTCAGCGTGTCGGCGAAGGCGCGCGGCTCGAAGCGGGGCGGGGTGATGAGATAGAGGCGGCAGGGCTCGCGTGTTTCTTCGTCGGTCATGGGGATGTTCTAGCGCGGTGACGGGGCAAAGACAAAACGCCCCGCTTACGGAAGCGGGGCGTTTACAAGGTAGCCTGAGTGGATATCAGGCGGCCTTTTCGAGGCCGCTCTCCCATTTGCCGAGAGCGGCGAGGCCGTTCATCTTCGCGCGGTGGAGGAAGGCCTTCTGGGCGGCGGGCACGTTCTCTGCCTTGCCGCTCCATGCCTTCTGCGGGGCGGCCTGCAATGCACGGCCATAGGAGAAGGACATCTTCCAGGGGAAGCCACCAATCGCATTCATCGCGTTCAGATGCGCCGTCGCATCTTCGTCGGACTGACCGCCCGACAGGAAAACGATACCCGGAATGGCGGCGGGAACGGTGCGCTTGAAGCACGCGATGGTCTTTTCCGCCACTTCCTCGACGTCGGCCTGTGTCGGGCACTTCTTGCCCGAGACGATCATGTTCGGCTTCAGGATCGTGCCTTCGAGGTTCACATTGTGGAGCGCGAGGCGGCTGAAGACGGCGCGAAGCGTCGCTTCCGTTACCTCGAAGCAGCGATCGGCGGTATGCGCGCCATCCATCAATACTTCGGGCTCGACGATCGGGACGATTTTCGCTTCCTGACAAAGGGCGGCATAGCGGGCAAGCGCTTCCGCATTCGCCTCGATGCAGGCATTGGTCGGGATGCCGTCCGCGATGTCGATCACCGCGCGCCACTTCGCGAAGCGGGCGCCGAGGTCGTAATACTCGGCGAGGCGCTCGCGAAGACCGTCGAGGCCCTCCGTCACGGTCTCGCCGGGGAAGCCAGCCATGGGCTTTGCGCCGGCATCGACCTTGATACCCGGAATTGACCCTGCGTTCTTGATGAGGTCGACGAGGGGCGTGCCATCCTTGGCCTTCTGGCGGATCGTTTCGTCATAAAGGATCACGCCGGAAATGTGGTTCTTCATGGCCTCTTCGGTGCGGAACAGAAGCTCGCGGTAGTCGCGGCGGTTCTCTTCCGTGGAAGCGACGTTAATCGCGTCGAACCGCTTCTTGATCGTGCCGGAGCTTTCGTCGGCTGCCAGAATGCCCTTGCCCGGCGCAACCATGGCCTGTGCAATCGATTCAAGCGTCTCAGTCATTGTCCTGTCCTCTGGATACCAAAAGATGAACCGGATGTCGTTCAACCTATTTGCGGTTTAGCGCCGCAACACCCGGCAGTTCAATACCTTCCATCCACTCGAGGAAGGCCCCGCCCGCGGCGGAAACATAGGTAAAGTCGTCGGCGGCGCCGGCCTCGTTCAAGGCCGCCACCGTATCGCCGCCGCCCGCCACCGAGACAAGCGCACCCTGCTTGCTGCGCATTGCGACGATGCGTGCGGCCTCGGTCGTTCCCTTGTCGAAAGGCGGCACCTCGAAAGCGCCCAGCGGCCCGTTCCAGACCACGGTGCTCGCGGTTTCGAAACGCGCGGCGAGATGCGCGAGCGTGTCGGGACCGACGTCGAGGATCATCTCGTCCTCGGGCACATCGTCCACCGTGGTGACATGCGACGCCGCACCGGCCTTGAATTCCTTCGCCACCACGACGTCTGTCGGCAGCACGATGTCGCATTTCGCCCCGCGCGCATTCGCCAGAATGTGGCGCGCCGTGTCGAAAAGGTCCGGCTCGCAGAGCGACTTGCCGACTTTCTTGCCCTGGGCCGCAAGGAACGTATTTGCCATGCCGCCGCCGATGACCAGTGCATCGACCTTCTTCACGAGGTTGCCGAGGAGCGCGATCTTGGTCGAAACCTTGGCGCCGCCGACGATGGCGACGACGGGGCGCTTCGGATTGCCGAGCGCGGCGTCGAGCGCGTCGAGTTCGGCTTGCATGGCCCGGCCCGCATAGGATGGCAGGAAATAGGTGATGCCTTCGGTCGAGGCATGGGCGCGATGGGCGCAGGAAAAGGCGTCGTTCACATAGACGTTGCCGTTTTCGGCCAACGCTCTGGCAAAGTCGGGGTCGTTGTTTTCCTCACCCTCATGGAAGCGGGTGTTTTCGAGCACGAGGATGGTGCCGGGGGCCATGGCGTCGCAGGCTTTCGCGGCCTTCTCGCCGATGCAATCCTCCGCAAAGCCGACCTCCGTGCCGGTATAGGCGCCCAGCACGTCGGCGACGGGTTTGAGGGAGTATTTTGCCTCCGGCTTGCCTTTCGGGCGACCGAAGTGAGATAGCACGATGACCCGGGCGCCCTGGCTTGCGAGCTCTTTCAGGGTGGGAGCGACGCGCTCGATGCGCGTCGCGTCCGACACCTTGCCGTCCTGCATGGGTACGTTGAGATCGGCCCGAACGAGAACCTTGAGGCCCTTCAGACCTACGGCAGCAGCGAGATCGTCAAGCGTCTTGTGATCGGCCATTGATGTTCGCGGCTCCGGCTCAGAGCAGCTTGCCCATGGCGACCGCAGTGTCGCCCATGCGGTTCGAGAAGCCCCACTCGTTGTCGTACCAGGAAAGCACGCGCACGAGCTTGCCCTCGATCACCTGCGTCTGTGTGAGATCAAAGGTGGAGGAGGCGGGGTTGTGATTGAAGTCGATCGAGACATTGGGCTCGTTGGTCGTCGCGAGGATGCCCTTGAGGGGACCCTTCGAGGCGGCGAGGATCGCGGCGTTCACTTCCTCGGCCGTAGTCTTCTTCTTCGCGGTGAAGACGAGGTCGATGACCGAGACGTTCGGGGTCGGCACGCGGATCGAGGTGCCGTCGAGCTTGCCCTTCAGTTCCGGAAGCACGAGACCGACGGCCTTCGCGGCGCCGGTCGAGGTCGGGATCATGGAGACGCCAGCGGCGCGCGCGCGGCGAGGGTCCTTGTGCAGCGTGTCGACTGTGTTCTGGTCGCCCGTATAGGCGTGGATCGTCGTCATGTAACCCTGCTCGATCCCGCAGGCCTTGTGCAGGACCTGCGCGACCGGTGCCAGACAGTTCGTCGTGCAGGAAGCGTTCGAGACGATCTTGTGGCTCTTCTTGAGCTCCTTGTGGTTCACGCCGTAAACGACCGTGAGGTCCGAATTTTCGCCCGGAGCGGAGATCAGGACCTTCTTTGCGCCTGCCGTGAGGTGGGCGGCGGCCTTTTCGCGCGCGGTGAAGAGACCCGTGCATTCGAGCGCGATGTCGACGCCGAGATCCTTCCAGGGAAGCTTCGCGGGGTCGCGCTCGGCGAGAACCTTGATCGGGCCACGGCCGAGGTCCATCGAGGACTTCGTCGTCTTGATCTTGCCGGGGAAGCGGCCGTGAACGCTGTCGTATTTCAACAGGAGGGCGTTGGCGTCGACCGATCCGAGATCGTTGATGGCCACAACTTCGATATCCTTGCGGCCGGATTCCGCGATGGCGCGGAGCACCAGGCGCCCGATCCGACCGAATCCGTTAATCGCAACGCGCACTGCCATTTGCTTGTTCTCCTGAGCGTAAGTTAGGCCTTTTCCTCGAGACGCGCCTTTGCCGCGGCTACCGCCGCCTCGGGGGTAATGTTGAAGTGCTTGTAAAGTTCCGGCGCGGGTCCGGATGCACCGAAGCCGGTCATGCCGATGAAATCGCCATCCGCGCCGATATAGCGGTCCCAGCCAAAGCGAACGGCGGCCTCGATCGCGATCTTGACGGTGCCCTCGCCGAGCATTTCGGCCTGGAAGTCCTTCGACTGCTGGTCGAAGAGGTCGAGGCAGGGCATGGAGACGACGCGCGCGGGGATGCCGTCGCGCTCAAGCATCTGCCGAGCCGCAATCGCGATCTCGACTTCGGAGCCTGTTGCCAGTAGCGACACCTGCGCCTTGGCGGAGGCGGGGACAAGTTCATAGGCACCGCGGGCGCAGAGATTCTTGTTCGTGTTCTCGGTGCGAACGGCGGGCAGGTTCTGGCGCGACAGAGCAAGGACCGAAGGCGTGTTCTTCGCTTCGAGTGCGAGTTGCCAGCATTCGAGTGTCTCGACTGCGTCCGCCGGGCGGAATACATGGACGTTCGGCATCGCCCTGAGGCTCGCCAGATGTTCGACCGGCTGGTGCGTCGGCCCGTCTTCGCCGAGGCCGATCGAGTCGTGCGTCATCACATAGATGACGCGCTGTCCCATCAGCGCCGAAAGACGAATTGCCGGACGACAGTAGTCCGTGAACACGAGGAAGGTACCGGAATAGGGGATAAGACCCTTGTGCAAGGCCATGCCGTTCATCGCGGCGGCCATTCCGTGCTCACGGATGCCGTAGTGGATGAACGAGCCGGAGAAATCCTCCGCTGTCACCGCCTTCTGCTCGCGGGAGCGGGTATTGTTGGAGCCGGTCAGGTCTGCCGATCCGCCGATGGTTTCAGGCAGTGCGGCGTTGATGACGTTGAGCGCTTCCTCGGAAGATTTGCGGGTCGCCCATTTCGGCTTGTCGGCGACGAGCTTCTCCTTGAAGGCCTCGATCGCCTTGCCGAGACCGGCGGGAAGGTCGCCTGCGATGCGCCGCTCGAACTCCGTGCGGGTTTCGGCGGGCAAGGCTGCCAGCCTTTCTTCCCAGGCCTTGCGTGCCTTGACGTTGCGGAGGCCGGCGATGCGCCAGGCATCCAGCGTCTCGCTGGGGACGGTGAAGGGCTCCGCCTTCCAGTGCAGCGTCTCGCGGGCGAGCGTTATTTCATCTGCGCCGAGCGGCGAGCCGTGCGAGGACGATTTGCCCTGCTTGTTCGGCGAGCCATAGCCGATCACAGTGCGGCAGGCGATGAGGGTCGGCTTGTCGGACTTCTGCGCCTTTTCGATGGCTGCAGCGATCTCGTCCGGATTGTGGCCGTCGATTCGGCTCGCATTCCAGCCCGCCGCTTCGAAGCGCTTCAGCGCGTCACCGGATTCAGAGAGCGACAGGGCGCCGTCGATGGTGATTTCGTTGTCGTCGTAGAGAACGATGAGCTTGGAAAGCTTCAGGTGCCCGGCAAGGCTGATCGCCTCGTGGCTGATGCCTTCCATGAGGTCGCCGTCGGAGGCAATCACATATGTATAGTGATCGACGATTTCCTTGCCGAAGCGGGCCGCCTGAAGACGTTCGGCAAGCGCCATGCCCACAGCCGTCGAGATGCCCTGACCGAGCGGCCCCGTGGTCGTTTCGACGCCTTCGGCGTGGCCATATTCGGGGTGTCCGGCCGTGATCGAGCCAAGCTGGCGGAAGTTCCTGATCTGCTCGATCGTCATGTCCTCGTAGCCGAGCAGGTAGTTCACGGCATAAAGCAGCATCGAGCCATGGCCGGCCGACAGCACGAAGCGGTCGCGGTCCGGCCAGCCGGGCTTCCGGGGGTCGATCTTCAAAAAGCGGGTAAAGAGCACCGTGGCCATGTCAGCCGTGCCCATCGGCATGCCGGGGTGACCGGAATTCGCCTGCTGCACGGCATCCATCGCCAAGGCGCGGATCGCATTGGCCATCGCATCGTGCGAGGCACCGGATGATTTCGCTTTTTCGGCGACGGCGGATTTTTCAGTTGGCGTCATGTGTCACTCTATTGCCCAGACGGGCGCTGAGCGGGCAGGAGATTGCGGATTCTCCGCGCCGTGGGAGAGCCGCTCATTGCGCGTATCGGGGGCTCGTATCGGGGGCTCTTACCGGGGCCCTCCCGAGAGCGGCGCCACAATGACCACGGACCCCCCGGGAGTCAATGCCGGAATGGCCGGATTGAGCGGCGATTCAGCGCATATCGGATTGCCGTTTTGCGGGGGCCGGTTACCGGCAGCGTTGACCTCATTTCACAGGCCTGCCTATCTTGGCGTTGGATGTTCCGGCTGCTTCGGCCGGAACGGTCAGCCCGGGAACGACATGAGCAAACTCGATTCGGCTGTGGAGCGCTTTTCAGGCGCGCTGGACAGGCTGGAAGCGACCATCAACCGGCAGGTACAGCGGGCCCAGGCGGCCCGGCGGCTGCAGGAAGAGGTGGATACGCTGAAGGAGGACCGCTCGGAGCTCGCCGAGGAACTCGACCAGCTCAAGGCTGAGGCGCGGCGGCTGAACGAACTCAACGAGCGGGCCTCCGAAACGCTTGCCGACGCAATCGAAGGCATCAGGGAAGTTCTCGCCGAAGGCTGAAAGGCCCGGCCGGAAAGGAAATTTCATGGGACAGGTCAAGGTCTCGATCAACGATCGCTCCTACACGGTTGCCTGCGGCGACGGCGAGGAGGATCACGTCCGCGAACTCGCTTCCTACATCAACAAGCACGTGACCGACCTTGCCCAGGCGGTCGGCCAGGTCGGCGATGCCCGGCTTCTCCTTATGGCGGGCCTCCTGGTCGCCGACGAGCTTTCCGAGGCCTATCAGAAGACGAAAATGCTGGAGCAGGAGATCGAGAATCTCAGCGGATCTCGCGCTTCGGCGCTCGAGCGCACGCGCGAAGCGGAGGATTCTCTTGCCGACGTGCTGGACGATGCGGCGCGGCGTATTGAGGATCTCGCCAAGCGGATCGAGGCGGCGTGACATTCTGCGCTCGCCCCTTTTCTCTATTTGGCTTGACCGGGGACCGTTTCGTCCCAGATAGAATGGGATCGGGTACTGCCCTTCTCGTCAGGAATAATTACTCTCGGGGCCTTACGCTCCTCAAGGGAGCTGTCCCTGAGGGAGGCCGTGGCCTCCTTCAAACGGCGCCCACCTACGTTAGTAGGTCTCCGAGGAACGACATTCCGACGGTTGCGGTGGTCCCACTTTTCCCATCCCGGTTCGCATGAGTGCCGAAGCTAAACAGCGCGCGCGGGAAGCTGCGCGGCGGCGGCGAGACAGTGCACACGCGGCGCTGAAGGCGACCGCGCCGGCGCTTATCGCTTCCAATTTCCTCGCTTCCGTCCCCCTTGCGGAGGGAAGCTGCATTGCCGGATATGCGGCGATCGGCAGCGAGGCGGATCCCGCCGAACTCCTTCTCCGGCTTTCGGGGCGGGGGCATCCATGCGTGTTGCCCCGCGTCGCGACGCGAGGCATGCCGCTTGTCTTCAATGTCTGGCAACCGGGCGACGAACTGGTGCCGGGCGATCACGGGACGCGCGAACCGAAGCCGGATGCGCCGGAAGCGCGGCCCGACATCGTGTTGGTGCCGCTTCTGGCTTTCGACGCGTATGGGCGCCGGCTGGGCTATGGAGGAGGATACTACGACCGGACGCTTGAGAAGCTGCGGAATGAGGGGAGCTGCGTCGTCGCCGTCGGGGTTGCCTTTTCGGCGCAGGAAGCTCAAGACCTGCCGGAGGAGGACTTCGACGCCCGTCTCGACTGGGTTGTGACGGAAAAAGGCGCCAAGGCGTTCGGCCCGGTCGCTGGAGGACAAGCATGAGACTGCTCTTCATGGGCGACATCGTAGGGCGGAGCGGGCGCGACGCGCTGGTTGCGGAACTCCCGGCCTTGCGGCGGGAGCTCGGGCTCGATTTCGTGGTGGTGAATGGCGAGAACGCGGCAGGCGGGTTCGGCATTACCGGGGCGATCTGCGACGAGATTTTCGACGCGGGCGCCGACGTCATCACGCTTGGCAACCATTCCTGGGACCAGCGCGAGGCGCTGGTGCATATCGAGCGGGAGCCGCGTCTCGTGCGGCCGGCGAACTATCCTTCGGGTACGCCAGGCCGGGGTGCGGCGCTCGTGGAAGCAGCTTCGGGCGCGCGGGTTCTCGTCGTGAACGCGCTCGGCCGCGTTTTCATGGAAGCGCTGGACTGTCCCTTCGAGGCGATCGACCGGCAGATTTCAGCCTGCCCGCTCGGCGAGGCTGCCGATGCGATCATCGTCGACATGCATGCCGAGGCAACATCGGAAAAGATGGCGATGGGGCATTACTGCGACGGGCGTGTATCGCTCGTCGTCGGGACGCATAGCCATGTGCCGACGGCCGACGCACAGATCCTGCCCGGCGGCACGGCCTATCAGACGGATGCCGGCATGTGCGGCGACTATAATTCCGTTATCGGCATGGAGAAGGATGAGCCGCTGAACCGCTTCCTGACGCGTATTCCGAGCGGACGTTTCCAGCCCGCGCTCGGCCCGGCGACGATTTGCGGTGTGTTCGTGGAAACGGACGGTTCGGGGCTTGCGCGCCGCGTGGAGCCGGTTCGGATCGGTGGCCGTCTCGCCCAGGTTCTGCCGGAGGTCTGAAGCCATGCGGATCGTGCTTGTCGGCAATTTCAACGAAAAGCGCGCCGGCGCGAATTTCTACGCAACGGTCCGCAAACTTGCCAACGGCTTCATTCGAAACGGCCATCAGGTGATGACGTTCAGCGACCGCGATGTCGCGCGCGAAGTGCACAAGTGGGGCATCGGGCGCGGCGGCGATGCGCATGCGAACGAGCGGCTGCTCGAACTCTGTTCGAATTTTCGTCCGGAGCTTCTTGTTCTCTTCCATGCAGACAAGATTTCAAACGACACGGTGCGCGAACTGCGCGCGATACTTCCATCGCTTCGTGTCTGCATGGTCAATATCGATGCGCTTTTTTTGTCGGAGAACGTTGCACGCATCCGCCGCTTTGCGGAGGTTGCGGATACGACCTTCATCACGACGGCGGGCGACCGCCTCGACGCATTCGTCACGCCGACGCATTCGCTTGCCTTCATTCCGAACCCTGCCGATCCCTCGATCGATACACTGCAATGCTTTGCGGGTGGCGATCAGCCCTTCGATTTCCTTTGCGCGGTCGGTGCCGAAACGTCGTCCACGCCGCGCGGAAAGTTCCTGCGCGAGATCGAGGCGCGCGTGCCGGAAGCACGATGCGCGTTTTACGGGCTCGACGAGCGCCCTGCCGTGCAGGGCATGGCCTACTACGATGCTATCGGCTCCGCCCGGATGGGGCTCAATCTCAACCGGGAAGAGGGCTACCCGCTCTATTCCTCCGATCGCTTCGCGCAATATGCGGGTAATGGACTGCTCGTCTTCGTTGCGCGATCAACCGGATATGATGAGATATTTTCGGACGACGAATTCGCCTTCTATCGCGATCTCGAGGAACTTGCGGACAAGCTTCGCCATTTTCTGAAGAACGATGGCGAGCGTCAGCGCATTGCGCGCAACGGTCATGAGCGCTATCACGCCTTTTTCAGCGAACGGCTGGTCGCGCGATATATCGAGGACGTGATGGCGGGCGGCACGCTTTCGCATGCCTATGCCTGGCCGACGGAAGTCCACAAATAGAACGAGAAGCAGAACCGCCCCGTCTTCCTTGCCGCCGAGGTGGGTGAGGCGGACAGGAGGGCGGGGCGGTGTGCCTTCGCGTGGATTGCGTTGGCTTTTCCGGCGCGGGCTGGGCGGGGGCCGCGAGCCGGTCTTCTGCAAGTGCCGCCGTCTTCTAGGGAAAGCTGGGCAAACCTCCCCGTCCGGCGACAGGGGAAGTCTGGCCGGCAAATGTTAAGTGCACGTTAAACGAGCATAAAAAAGTTAAAAACACGTTATACGTGTATCCGGTTGCATGCCGTGCGCTATGGATTTTGCCGGATGTGCCTTCTATAAAGGCGCAAATTTCAAGAGCTATTCGAAAGGCTTTCGGAGGCGGAATGGCCGGCCACTCACAATTCAAGAACATCATGTACCGCAAGGGCGCGCAGGATAAGAAGCGCGCCAAGCTGTTCGCCAAGCTCGCCAAGGAAATCACCGTGGCGGCGAAAATGGGCTTGCCCGACCCCGAATATAATCCGCGCCTGCGGGCTGCTATCCAGGCGGCGCGCGCGGAAAACATGCCGAAAGACAATATCGAACGCGCGATCAAAAAGAGCACGGATCAGGGCGGCGAGAATTACGAAGAAGTGCGGTATGAGGGCTTTGGACCGGGAGGCATCGGCGTCATCGTCGAAACGCTGACCGACAACCGCAACCGGACGGCCGGTGAAGTTCGCTCCATCTTCTCCAAGAATGGCGGCAATCTCGGTGAGACGGGCTCGGTCTCCTTCATGTTCGACCGCCTCGGCCTGATCGAATATCCAGCCGAAGCGGCGAGCGCCGATGACATGCTTGAAGCGGCGATCGACGCGGGCGCAGACGATTGCCAGTCTGGTGGCGAAGCACATGAACTCTATTGTGCGCCGGATGCACTGCATGAGGTTGCCTCGGCTCTAGAGACGAAGTTTGGCGAACCGCGCGCGGCGCGAATCGTCTGGAAGCCGCAGAACACCATCGCTCTCGACGACGAGAAGGCGGAGACCGTCTTCAAGATGCTCGAAGCGCTGGACGACAATGACGATGTGCAGCAGGTTTATGCGAACTTCGAAATGTCCGATTCGGTCCTGGAGAAGATGTCCGCCTGACGGGCTCGCGCGGATGTCGCTCTCCCGGCGGCGGGCATAAACCGGACGGTTCCGGCCTTGTTCAGGGCGGGGCCGGGCACAAGGACTTCCCGTTCATGCCGGCATCGTTCAGATATCTCGGCATCGATCCCGGCCTCACCGCAACGGGGTGGGGCGTGATCAGCGTGCAGGGGTTGAAACTCATCCATATTGCGAACGGCACGATCTCATCCAATGCACGGCTGAGCATCGCCGAGCGTCTGGTCGAGATCGAGGCGGGACTCGTTCGGGTCATCGCCGAGCACCTGCCGGATGCGGCTGCGGTCGAACAGGCTTTCGTCGCGCGCGATGCTTCGGCGGCGTTGAAGCTTGGACAGGCGCGCGCCATTGCGCTCCTCGTTGCCGCTCGGGCGGGGCTCGCGGTTGCGGAATACGCGCCCAACCACGTCAAGAAGTCCGTCGTCGGCGCGGGCCATGCCGACAAGGCGCAGATAAGGCTCATGGTCGAAATGCTGCTGCCGGGCTCGAAAGCCGCCACCGAACACGCTGCCGACGCGCTCGCCATCGCAATCGCCCACGCGCATTCGGGTGCCGCGAATGAGAGGCTCGCGGCGGCGGTTGCGCGCGCCGGAGCGGGCCGATGATCGGGAAGCTCAAAGGCATCGTCGATTCCTCGGGCGAGGACTGGGTTGTCATCGACGTCGGCGGTGTCGGCTATCACGTCACCTGCTCGCGCCGGACCTTGAAGAACCTTCCTGCGTCCGGCGGTGCGGTTACGCTTTCCATCGAGACGAAAGTGAGCGACGAGGCGATCCGCCTCATCGGTTTCGAGAGCGACGCCGAGCGCGACTGGTTCCGCCTGCTGCTCGGTGTGCAGGGCGTCGGCACGCGCGTGGCGCTGGGTGTGCTCGGTACGCTCGCGCCCACGGATCTCGCCCGCGCCATCGCGCTCGACGACAGGAAGGCGATTTCCGCCGCACCAGGTGTCGGCGCCAAGGTGGCCGCTCGCATCGCTGCCGAACTGAAGGACAAGGCGCCGGAAGGTGCCTCGCTTGCCGTCGTGCTGGAGACGCCGGTCAACGGGACAGCCGTGCCGTCGGCGGCGCCGATGCGCGATGCGGTCTCCGCGCTCGTCAATCTCGGTTATCCGCAAGCGCAAGCCTTGGGAGCGATTGCCTCGGCTGCGAAGACGCTTGATGAGGCGGCAACCGCCGAGCAGCTCATCCGGCAGGGTCTCAAGGAGCTTGCGCGATGACGGACAGGTTGATCGGCGCGGCAAAGCGCGAAGAAGACGAGTTGGAGCGCACGCTCCGGCCGCAGCTTCTTTCCGATTTCACAGGCCAGGCGCGCGCGAGAGAAAATCTCGCCGTTTTCATCGAGGCGGCGCGCCAGCGCGGCGAGGCGCTGGACCATGTGCTCTTCGCCGGCCCACCCGGCCTTGGCAAAACGACGCTCGCGCAGATCGTGGCGCGCGAACTCGGTGTGAATTTCCGTTCGACGTCGGGACCCGTGATTTCAAAGGCGGGCGACCTTGCCGCGCTGCTCACCAATCTCGAGCCGCGCGATGTGCTCTTCATCGACGAAATCCATCGTCTTTCGCCGGCGGTCGAGGAAATCCTCTATCCGGCGATGGAAGATTTCCAACTCGACCTCATCATCGGGGAAGGACCGGGTGCGCGTTCCGTGCGCATCGAGCTCGCACCTTTCACGCTTGTGGGAGCGACGACACGTACGGGGCTTCTCACGACGCCCTTGCGTGACCGTTTCGGTATTCCGGTGCGGCTCAACTTCTATGAGATCGCCGAGCTTGAGAGCATCGTCCGGCGCGGTGCCCGAGTACTCGGTATCTCGATGACCGCGGACGGCGCGCGCGAGATTGCGCGCCGCGCCCGCGGCACACCACGTGTCGCCGGACGGTTGCTTCGCCGTGTACGGGACTTTGCGGCTGTGGAGGGCGTAGCGTCCATAGATGCGAAGGCAGCGGACAAGGCTTTGCAGCGGCTCGAGGTCGACGAACTCGGGCTCGACGCGCTCGACCATCGCTATCTGCGCTGCATCGCAATCAGTTTTTCCGGCGGGCCGGTTGGCGTCGAGACGATTGCCGCATCGCTGTCCGAACCACGCGATGCGATCGAGGAAATCATCGAGCCCTATCTGATCCAGCAGGGACTGGTGAACCGGACGCCTCGAGGACGGGTTCTCACCGCCGCGGCCTTTACTCATATCGGCGTGTCGCCGACCGCCGCAGCGGTGGCAAACCAGACCACGCTTTTCGGCGGAGAGGAAGAAGACGAGGCATGAGCGAGTGGCCAGACCTTTCCGGCCGAATCGAAGGCCAGGTCCACAAGCTGCCCATCCGCGTCTATTACGAGGACACGGACTTCTCCGGCATCGTCTATCACGCGAATTATCTGCGTTTTGCCGAGCGCGGCCGCTCCGACTTCCTGCGCCTTGCGGGCATTCACCATACCGATCTCTTCGGCACTGACGACCCCGTGGCCTTCGCCATTCATCGGATGGAAATGGATTTCATTCAGCCTGCCCGGATCGATGACCGGCTTGAGGTCCATACCGTCTATGTGCGAGCGAGCGGGGCCCGGATCGAGGCGGAGCAGTCGATCTGGCGTCTCGACCGGGAGGGGCGGCCTGCAGACGAACTCTGGCGGGCAAAGGTCTTCGCGGCGGTCATCGATGTTCAGGGCCGTCCGCGCCGTCTGCCGATACCGGTGAAGGACGCGCTGTCACCCTATGTGACCGGATCCTTGAGCTGAAAGGGAGGCGAGGGCCGGCCTGTGACCGGCCCGCAACATTTGCCTGCTAACCTCTTGAGTACACGACTCGAATCCCGTCAGACGCCACGGTAATGACATAATTGAAAGACTAACTTCAGCCGCAATTTGGGGGCACACGTACATAAGTGGGGCGCAACGGGCACAGCCCGACTGCGTGAGCTGCGTCTGTCATGTGCCGTTCCCTGCATTGAGCTCGAGAGCACGGAGAGGCACCGAATGGATCCCGTCACCACCACTCAGGTGATTACCGAAACTGCGGCCGTGGATTCGGTCCCGTTGGACTTTTCCATCTGGGGCCTGTTCCTGCGGGCCGACATCGTCGTCAAGCTCGTGATGATGGGGCTCTTCTTCGCCTCCGTCTGGTCCTGGGCGATCATCTTCGACAAATGGTGGCGCTTCGCGCGTGTCGAACGCCGCGCAGACCAGTTTGAGCGCATCTTCTGGTCGGGCCGCTCGCTGGACGATCTTTACCAGGAGATGGGGCACCGCCCGCAGCATCCGCTTTCCGCCCTCTTCATCGCTGCCATGCGCGAATGGCGCCGCTCGCAGGACGTCGTGACGAGTTCCTTCGTCGGGCTCAAGGAGCGCGTCGACAAGGTCATGCAGGTGACGATCAGCCGCGAGATGATGGCGCTCGAGAGCCGCCTTCTTTTCCTCGCCACGGTCGGTTCCGTCGCGCCTTTCGTCGGCCTGTTCGGCACGGTCTGGGGTATCATGAACTCGTTCCAGTCGATTGCGATCAGCCGCGACACGAACCTTGCGGTCGTGGCGCCCGGCATTGCCGAGGCGCTTTTTGCGACCGCGCTCGGTCTCGTCGCCGCCATCCCGGCGGTCGTCGCCTATAACCGCTTCTCCAACCAGACGTCGCGCATCGGCGCGCGGATGGAGAGCTTTGCCGACGAGTTCTCCGCGATCCTGTCGCGCCAGCTCGACGAGCGGGGCTGAACCATGGCGATGTCGGTCGGTAAGAAGGGATCGGGCCGCGGGCGCTATTCGCGCCAGCCCATGGCGGAGATCAACGTGACGCCGGTCGTCGACGTGATGCTGGTGCTGCTCATCGTCTTCATGGTTGCCGCGCCGCTTCTCACTGTCGGCGTGCCGGTCGACCTGCCGAAGACGCAGGCCGCACCGCTTTCCGGAGATACCGAGCCGCTGACCATCACGATCAACGGCAAGGGCGAAATCTTTGTGCAGGAAACGCTGACCGAGCCGGACGCGCTTGTGCCGCAACTCACGGCGATTGCGGAAAACGGCTACGAGCAGCGCATCTTCGTGCGCGCGGACAACTCGATCAATTACGGCGCGGTGATGGACGTGATGGGCCGGCTCAGCGCCGCCGGCTTCTCCAAGGTCGGTCTCGTGACCGAGACAGAAACGTCGCCGGCAAAGAAGCCGGGTGCAAACTAAGCGGCGAGAATGCGGAATTCGGTTCTCCTTTCGGCCGCGGCGCATGTAGTGATCATGGCGCTTGCGCTTGTGGCGTTTCCCTCACCCGAGGAACTTCCCTCGGTGCCGACGCGCGCGTTGCCGGTCGAACTCGTGACGATCGACCAGGTGACAAACCTGAAGAGCACGAAGAAGGTCGAGAAGCCGAAGCCGGTCGAGAAGCCCGAACCGCCGAAGCCGGAAGAGCAGGAAAAGCCGAAGAACGAGCCGAAGCCGGAACCGAAGCCAACGCCCCCGCCGCCGGAGGAGAAGGTGGAGCCCATTCCGGACAAGCAGGCCGAGAAGAGGGAAGAGAAGCCGAAGCCGGTCGAGAAAAAGGCCGAGAAAAAGCCGACGCCGCCCAAGAAGGAGCCGGAAAAGAAGAAATCCTTCGATCCGAACCAGATAGCGGCGCTGCTCGACAAGTCGCCGGACAAGGCGCCCAAGTCCACGCCGATCGAGTCGACGGAGGATTTCGAGGCGCCGGCGACGGACGATCCTTTTGCAGCGATGACCATGAGCGAGATCGATGCCGTCAAACAAAGGGTGCAGAGCTGCTGGAACATCCGTGACTTCGCGGGCAGTGCCGATGCGGACAAGCTCACGGCGACCGTCAAGTTCTCGCTCAATCAGGACGGATCGCTCTCGGGAATTCCCACGATTGCAAGGACGAGCGGTGGATCGCTGTCGCGGCTCTTTGGGGAGCGCGCTGTCCAGGCCGTTCAAAAATGCGCGCCTTACGATTTTTTGCCGACGGACAAGTTCACGAGCTGGCGCGATATGAGGCTCAACTTCAGCATGTCCGAAATGATGTGAGCGTACAGAGCGGTCCCAAAAGGCAGGAGAAGCCGAAATGCCTGATTTTCGCAGTGTGATGGTCGTTCTACGAGGAAAGATGCGGGCGCGGCCCGTCGCCATCCTCGCGGCAACGCTTGCCTTTGTTTTAACCGCTTTGCCGGCGCACGCCGAGCTGCAGATCGATATCGGGCGTGGCACCGTCGATCCGCTGCCCATCGCGATCACCGATTTCGTCGGCGGCGAAGGGCAGGAGGCGAAGGTCGGCGCCGATATATCCTCCGTCATCACCAACAATCTCGAGCGCTCCGGGCTGTTCCGTCCGCTGCCGAAGGCATCCTTCATCGAGAGGATTTCCGACATCAACGTGCAACCGCGCTTCGGCGATTGGCGCGTCATCAATTCGCAGGCACTCGTGACGGGGCAGACGCGGCTCGAATCCGACGGCAGACTTCGCGTCGAGTTCCGCCTGTGGGACGTGCTTGGCGAACAGCAGATGACGGGGCTTCAATTCTTCACGACGCCGGACAACTGGCGCCGCGTCGCGCATCTCATTTCCGATGCGATCTACAAGCGGCTGACCGGCGAGGAAGGTTACTTCGATACGCGCGTCGTCTATGTGTCCGAGACGGGTCCGAAGAATGCGCGCGTGAAACGCCTCGCGATCATGGACCAGGATGGGCACAATCCGCGCATGCTCACCAATGGCAGCGATCTCGTGCTGACGCCGCGTTTCAGCCCGAATTCGCAGGAGATCACCTATCTCGCCTACCGTAACAATCGCCCGCGCGTCTATGTGCTCGACATCGAGACCGGACAGCAGGAAGTGGTCGGCGAGTTTCCGGGCATGACTTTCGCGCCGCGTTTCTCGCCGGATGGTCAGAAGATCATCATGAGCCTTCAGCGTGGCGGCAATTCCGACATCTACACGATGGACCTTCGCAGCCGGCAAGTGACGCGCCTCACCAACACGGCCGCGATCGACACGGCGCCAAGCTATTCGCCCGACGGACGGCAGATCACCTTCGAATCGGATCGCGGCGGCTCGCAGCAGATCTACGTCATGGATGCCGACGGCTCGAATCAGCGGCGCGTCAGCTTCGGCCAGGGCAGCTATGCGACGCCGGTCTGGTCGCCGCGCGGCGATCTGATTGCCTTCACCAAGATCACGGGTGGCCGTTTCGTCATCGGCGTGATGCGGCCGGACGGTACCGGCGAGCGGGTGCTGACCGAGGGCTATCACAATGAGGGACCGACCTGGGCGCCGAACGGGCGCGTGCTGATGTTCTTCCGCGAGACGCGCGGCGCGCAGGGCGGGCCAGGTCTCTGGTCGGTCGATGTGACGGGCTACAACGAACGTCCCGTGCCGGCCGTGACCATGGCCTCCGATCCGGCCTGGTCGCCCCGTATCCAGTAGGGGTGCCAGTATTCGGCACCGGCTGGCCGACCGACTGCTTGGCCGTTTGATGTAAAAATGTCACTTAATCTTGACTTAAAAGTCGCATGATATTTGTTGGTTCTTGCCTGATACTCGGTTGCTGGCTAGTATCGTGTTGCGGTACAGCAACCCCAGCGTCGGCCAATTGCGGGCGACGTAAACTTCGGTTCGGAACGATGCCGGTCCGAAAAGGTTCTCTAAATACAGCGCCGCCTCCGGGTAAGTCGGGTTCCAGCCTGATTTTACTGCGGGGGCTGCTCGTGCGAGACTGTCTAATCAATTGAGCGCTGAGGCGCCATGGCCGCTGAGATCAAAAGGAGATCACCCGAATGAAGTCCCCGAATGCTGGCCTGCGGTTTGCTGCCGTGGCCGCTGCTTTCCTGATGCTCGCTGCTTGTTCCTCGACCGACGAGGCAGCCGGCGGTTCCTCCTCCTCCTCCTCGACCTCCGGCCAGATCGCGCCGGGCTCGCAGGAAGACCTGGTGGCCAATGTTGGCGACCGCGTTTTCTTCGACACCGACAAGTCGTCGCTCAGCGACGATGCGCGCGCGACCCTGCAGCGGCAGGCCGCGTGGATGGAGCTCTATCCGAACCTGACCTTCACGCTTGAAGGTCATGCGGACGAGCGCGGCACGCGCGAATACAACCTTGCGCTCGGTGGCCGTCGCGCCAACGCCGCGAAGGATTACCTCGTAAGCCTCGGCGTCAACGCCAGCCGTCTCAACACCGTGTCCTACGGCAAAGAGCGTCCGGTTTGCCTTGAGTCCAACGAGAACTGCTGGGGCCAGAACCGTCGCGCTGTGACGGTCATCGCCTCTGGTGCCGCGAGCTAACCGGCTTCGAGCGAATCCGGGTTCGTGAAAAGAATGAAAGCGCTCTTCTGCTTTGCGGGAGGGCGCTTTTTTCATCCGTTTGCGGCGCGTTCGATGCCGCAATTTGGTCGTGTTTGACTTTAAGATAGCGTCCTGATTTGACATCCGAACGGGAGGTTCGATTGCGGCCCGATCGTCGCCCCATAAATTCCGTCTTTGCCTGCGTTGCCGTTGTGGCGCTTGCCGGCGGGTCTTTGATCGCCGCGGGAGCGGCACTCGCCCAATCCGGCGACATGGATCCGCGCGGCATCGCGAACCGGCTCGACCGGATCGAACGCGAGATTTCCGACCTCCAACGTCAGACCTATAGCGGCGGTGCTTCCTCCGGTGCGCCAGTCGTCATGGACAGCGGTGCCAGCACCGCAGACCTCCAGGCGCGGGTGGTTGAACTGGAAGAGCGGGTTCGCGATCTCAATGGCCGCCTCGAAGAGGCGCACCACCGCGCGGAAATGCTTCAGCGGAATCTCGAAGCTTTCCAGCAGGATGTCGATCTTCGCTTCCGGGACGCAGGTGGTAGTTCTCCCGCCGCTCCTTCAGGCGACGGGGCCGGCGCACAGTCGTCGGTTGCCCCGGACACATCTGCTGCGGATGCACCTGCGTCCGGCGTTTCGGCCGGTTCCGCACCGTCGGTGCTGCCCAACGGCACCCCGGAGATGCAGTACGAATTCGCGATCGACCTGATGAAGCGTGGCCAGTACGACAAGGCGCGCGCCGCTTTCCAGGAATTCCTGCAGGTCCATCCGAAGAACGCCCTGGCGGGCAACGCGCAATACTGGCTCGGCGAAACCTACTACGCGCAGAACGACTACAAGCGCGCGGGCGATGCCTTTCTGACGGGCTATACGACCTATGCGTCGAGCAGCAAGGCACCGGATAGTCTGCTGAAGCTCGGCATGAGCCTTGCCGCACTCGACAACAAGGATGCGGCATGCACGGTCTGGGGCGAGCTCGGTTCGAAGTTTCCGCAGGCGTCGCCGTCCGTCGTTGCGCGTGCGAAGCTCGAGCGGCAGAAGGCCGGCTGCTGATCCTTTGACATGGGGGGACGACATGAACGCGCAGGACGAAACCGCGCGATCCCCGTCTCCCGTTTCCGCCAAAGAATTTGCCGCGCGCCTTTCGTCTCTCGATCCGGGCCGGTCGGTCGCGGTCGCGTTTTCGGGAGGGCCGGATTCACTGGCGCTTCTCATCCTCGCCGCGCGCTGGGCGGGCAAGCGGAAGGGCACCGCGCTCCATGCCTTCACCGTCGATCATGGACTTCGTGCCGCCTCGGCCCGCGAGGCGAAGGAAGCGGCGCGCCTTTCGGCAAAGCTCGGCGTGCCCCATCGCGTCCTGAAGTGGAAGGGCGAGAAGCCTGCCACAGGCATTCAGGCCGCCGCGCGCGAGGCGCGATACGGTCTGCTGCTTGAGGCATGCCGCGATGTGGGCGCAAGCGATCTTCTTGTCGCGCATCACCTCGAAGACCAGGCAGAGACCTTTCTTCTGCGGCTCTCACGCGGCAGTGGCATAGACGGTCTCTCTGCCATGCCTGCATCGCGTCTGCTGTCGGAAGACGGCATGGCTGTGCGCCTGCTGCGTCCGCTTCTCGATCTGCCGAGGGCGAGGCTCCTGGCGACGGTTGCGAAAGCACGTCTCATGCCGATTCAGGATCCGAGCAATGAGGACGAACGCTTCGACAGGGTGAAAGCGCGAAAGGCTCTCTCGATCCTCGCGCCGCTCGGGCTCGACGCGGGTCGCCTTGCCCGCACGGCGGCGCAGATGGGGCGGGCGAGGGAAGCGCTCGAAGCGGAGACGGCGCGGCTTCTCGCCGGGCACGCGCGCTATTCGCCTTTTGGTTTTGTGGAAATGAGGGCCGAGGCTCTCATCGGAGCGCCCGCCGAAATCGGCCTTCGCGCACTCGCTGCGCTCATCCGCGCCGTGGGCGGCGGTCGCTATGCGCCACGCCTCGCCGCGCTTGAAGCCGTCTATGCGGCGATAGGCGCGGGCGCGCTTGGGCGCGGGCGGACGCTTGGGGGTGTGAAGCTCGCCCTGAAGGGCGGCGTCCTCCTCGTCTCCCGGGAGGTGGCCGCGGCACAGGCGGCCAGGCCGCTCCTGCTGAAGCAAGGCGAGGAAGGGGTGTGGGACGGGCGGTTCCGCGTCCGGCTGGACAAGGCGCCGCGCGGGCGGCGCTTCGAGGTGCGGGCGCTCGGCTCCGAGGGCCTTGCGGCGCTGCGTGCAGCGAAATCAGGCCTTCCCGTGGTGCCTGGTGCTGTCCTGCAGGCTCTGCCTGGATTATGGGAGCAAGGCCGGCTCGCCGCCGCGCCCCATTTGGGTACACTCCAGCGTGGTGTGCAGGTGCATGTGGCGCTCCGCCGCATGCCCTGGCCCGATCCCGCAAAAGCAGCGGAAAAAGCCTGAAACATCGCTAACCGCATCGGCGCTGGCACTTGGTAAACCTTTCTATGGTCACTATCTTCTCTTAGATTAGAAACACTCGAGAAGCGGGGGCGGTTTGGCACGTCCCCTGCAAATCAGCGCCTGTCGTCAGGTAAAAAGGTAAAAGCCCTTGTCCAATTTCAAGAATTTCGCCGTCTGGGTGTTGGGTGCGCTGCTTCTGGTAGCGCTGTTCAATCTCTTCCAGAGCCCCTCACCCCAGAGCGGAGCGGGCACGGAGATCACCTTCTCCCGCCTCCTGTCGGACGTCGATTCCGGCAATGTGAGCGAGGTCACCATCCAGGGCGACAAGATTTCCGGGACTTATTCGGACGGGCGCAAGTTCTCCACCTACGCGCCGCAGGATCCCTCGCTGGTCGATCGTCTTTACAACAAGGGCGTGGCGATCACCGCGAAGCCGAGCGAGGACAACGTGCCTTCGCTGCTCGGCATCCTCGTGTCGTGGTTCCCGATGCTGCTGCTCATCGCGGTGTGGATTTTCTTCATGCGCCAGATGCAGGGCGGCGGCGGCAAGGCCATGGGCTTCGGCAAGTCCAAGGCGAAGCTGCTGACCGAACGCCATGGCCGCGTGATGTTCGACGACGTCGCCGGCATCGACGAAGCAAAGGACGATCTCACGGAGATCGTCGACTTCCTGCGCGACCCAGCGAAGTTCCAGCGGCTTGGCGGCCGCATTCCGAAGGGCGTGCTGCTTGTCGGTCCTCCCGGCACCGGCAAGACGCTGCTCGCGCGCGCCATTGCGGGCGAGGCGAACGTGCCCTTCTTCACGATTTCGGGTTCCGACTTCGTTGAAATGTTCGTCGGCGTCGGCGCGTCGCGCGTGCGCGACATGTTCGAGCAGGCGAAGAAGAACGCGCCCTGCATCATCTTTATCGACGAAATCGACGCGGTCGGCCGTCATCGCGGTGCCGGCCTCGGCGGTGGCAATGACGAGCGCGAGCAGACGCTGAACCAGTTGCTCGTCGAGATGGACGGCTTCGAGCCGAACGAGGGCATCATCCTCATCGCGGCGACGAACCGGCCGGACGTGCTCGATCCCGCGCTGCTGCGCCCAGGCCGTTTCGACCGTCAGGTCGTGGTGCCGAACCCGGACGTGGTGGGCCGCGAGAAGATCCTGAAAGTTCACATGAAGAAGGTGCCGCTCGCGCCGGATGTCGAGCCGCGCACCATTGCGCGCGGCACGCCGGGCTTCTCGGGCGCCGATCTCGCGAACCTCGTCAACGAGGCCGCGCTCATGGCCGCGCGCCGCGGCAAGCGCCTCGTCACCATGGCGGAGTTCGAGGACGCAAAGGACAAGGTCATGATGGGCGCGGAACGCCGTTCCATGGTCATGACGGAAGAAGAAAAGAAGCTGACCGCCTATCACGAAGGTGGGCACGCACTGGTGGCGCTGCACATGCCGGCTTCCGATCCGATCCACAAGGCGACGATTATTCCGCGTGGACGCGCGCTCGGCATGGTGATGCGTTTGCCGGAACGCGACCAGATTTCGGTGACGCGTGCCAAGCTCCAGGCCGACCTCGCGGTTGCGATGGGCGGACGCCTTGCGGAAGAAATCATCTTCGGCCATGACAAGGTCACATCGGGCGCGTCCTCCGACATCGCGATGGCGACGAAGATGGCCAAGGCCATGGTCACGCGCTGGGGCATGAGCGACAAGCTCGGGCCGCTCGCCTATGGCGAGAACGAGGAAGAAGTCTTCCTCGGGCATTCGGTTGCGCGGACGCAGAACATGTCGGAAGAGACGCAGCGCGTCATCGACTCGGAAGTGCGCCGCATCGTCGATGAGGGCTACGACACCGCAAAGAAGATTCTTACGGATCACATCGACGAGCTGCACACCATCGCCAAGGGGCTCCTCGAATACGAGACGCTGTCGGGCGACGAGATTCAGAACCTGCTCAAGGGCGAGCCGCCCGTGCGCGATCGCGGCGAACCGGCCAAGCCCGTGGAAGGTCCGACGTCCGCCGTGCCGGTTACCGGGAGCAAGCCGAGCGACGGCCCGATGGGCGTTCCGCCCGCCCCGCAGGGAACTTGAGCCCCGCAGGGAACTTGAGCCCCGCAGGGAACACAAGGTTCCGCGATAGCGAATGAAAAAGGGAGGCTTCGAGCCTCCCTTTTCTTTTGTCTTTCTTCGGTGCGTCAGTGCTGCCGGTCGGGCAGGCGGAGGACCAGGCCGTCCAGTGCGTCGCTCAGCGTGATCTGGCAGGCGAGGCGGCTTGCCTCGTTCACGTCCTCGGCGAACTCGAGCATGCTCTTTTCCAGTCCTTCGCCGGCCGGGCCCGTCTTCGCAATCCATTCCGGGTCGACATAGACATGGCAGGTCGCGCAGGCGGCCGCGCCGCCGCAGTCGCCATCGATGCCAGGAACGCCATTCTTCACTGCCGCTTCCATCGCCGTGATGCCGGCTTCCGCCTCGACGGAATGGACCGTTCCACCCGCTTCGACATAGTTCACTTTCGTCATTCTTGTTTTTCCTTCTTGTTTTATCGCGCGTGGAGCCGCACCGGCATCGACGCGTAGCCGCGCACGAAGTTGGAGCGGACGCGCACGGGTTCGCCCGTCACTTCGACGCGGGAGAAGCGCTTCAAAATCTCTTCCCAGAGAATTTTCAATTGCATCTCGGCAAGCCTGTTGCCGACGCAGCGATGCACGCCGAAGCCGAAAGAGAGATGCTGGCGCGGCCGCTCACGGTCGATGATGAAGTCGTCCGGGCGTTCGATTGCCGTTTCGTCGCGATTGCCGGACACGTACCACATCACCACCTTGTCGCCCTTGCGGATGGTCTTGCCGCCAATTTCCGCGTCGGCGAGGGCCGTGCGGCGCATATGGGCGAGTGGCGTCTGCCAGCGGATGATTTCAGGCACCATGCTTTCGATGAGGCCATGGTTCGCCTCGAGCTTCGCCCGTTCCTTCGGATTCCTGTCAAGTGCCAGCACGCCGCCCGACATGGAGTTGCGCGTCGTGTCGTTGCCGCCGACGATGAGCAGCAAAACATTGCCGAGATAATTTTCCGCCGTCATGTTTCGTGTGGCGGGCGAATGGGCGAGCATGGAAATGAGATCGGAGCCCGGATCGGCGTTCACGCGATCGTTCCAGAGCTTCTGGAAATAGCCCGCGCATTCCATCAGCTCTTCGGTCCGCTGCGCCCAGCTATCGACGATACCGCCGCCGGGTTCGGCAACGGTAACGTCCGACCAGCGGGTCAGTTTGCGGCGCTCCTCAAAGGGAAAGTCGAACAGCGTCGCAAGCATCTGCGTCGTCAGTTCGATTGAGACGGCGGGCACCCAGTCGAACTCCTCGCCGACCGGCAGACTGTCGAGCACGCGGGCAACGCGTCCGCGAATGACGTCCTCCAGACGAGCGAGATTGGCTGGCGCGACGATAGGGCTTACAGCCTTGCGCTGTTCATCGTGACGCGGTGGGTCCATGGCGATGAAGTTGGGAAGGTCGATTGAACCCTCGCTGCTGCCCTTCTGAATATTGTCGTCGATGATGATGCCGCCGAGGCCCGCTTCGGACGAGAACACCTGGTGGTTCGTATCGACCGCCATGATGTCCTTGTATTTGGTGATGGACCAGTAAGGGCCATAGGCGCTCTCGGCACAGTAGTGCACGGGGTCTTCCCGGCGCAGGCGGCGGAAATAGTCGCCTTCGATGTTGTGCTCATAGAGTTCGGGACGGCTGACGTCGATGCGGTCGAGCGGCAGGCGCGCGGCCTCGGACGTGGCCGTGGTGGCGGATGCAAGTGCGGTCATGGCGATTCCTCCCAGATATGCCCGGTCCCACTATTGAGTAATATATCAATAGGTATTGAGCATGGAGTCAATATGGGTTGGAATGCTCTAGCGGCGGCGACGCACCGTCCGCCCCACGTCGTCTAAACTCGCCGCGGAAATCCGCCGATTCTCGAGGAAGGCCTTGTCCGTGACCACAGCCGCCAGAACCGTCCGCACGAGGCTCAGTCCTCAGGTCCGCCGCGCCCAGCTTCTCGATTGCGCACTGGCCGCCTTTGCCGAGCATGGCGTTGCGCGGGCGACCCATTCCCACGTCGCGGAGAGGGCGGGGGTCTCCGTGCCTGCGGTCCACTCCTATTTTCGCACGCGCGACGATCTCGTCGCCGCCGTGCTTGGCGAGGTCGAGGCCTACCTCATCGAGATCGTGTCGCACTCTCTTGGAGGCCCCAAACCGGTTCATGAGGCACTCGAAGCGCTCGCGGCCAACTTCTCGCGCGATGCGATGGAGAAGCCCGACATGATCAAGGTCTGGCTGGACTGGAGCACGGGCGTGCGGGCCGATGTCTGGCCGCGTTACATGAATGTGCTGGACCGGCTGCACGGGATTGCGGAGAAAGTCCTGGAACGCGGCAAGAAGGAGGGCGTCATTCCGCCCGCCTTGAACGTGAAAGCCGCCGCTCGCGCCTATCTCGGCGGTGGACACACGGTGGCGCTCATGCAGTTCTCCGGTGCGAAGCCGCGCGAGTTTGAAGCAATCATTGATCATCTCGTGCGATCCGCGATGGGCATCGGGCTGGATGCGCCTCTCCCCCCTGCGGATTGAGCTGCGCTCGCCGTCCGCCGGGGCCCGTGCTAGAACCCCGTCATGTGCGCACGTTCCCTCATCTTCGGCATTCTCAACATCACGCCGGATTCCTTTTCCGACGGCGGAAAATATTTCGCCGCCGATGCGGCCATCGCCCATGGGCGCAAGCTCGCCGCCGATGGCGCCGACATCATCGACATCGGTCCGGCTTCGTCCCATCCCGATGCGGCGCCCGTTCCCGCCGAGGAGGAAATCCGCCGTCTGGCGCCCGTCCTCGAGGCGCTGGTCGCCGACCGCATCCCGGTGTCGGTCGACAGCTTCCGGCGGGAAACGCAGGCCTTCGCGCTCGCGCATGGCGCACAATGGCTGAACGATATTCGCGGTTTCGCGGACGAGGCCTTCTACCCGTCGCTCGCGGCATCGGATGCCCGGCTCGTCGTGATGCACTCGATCCAGCGCGAAGGGAACGCGGATCGCCGCGCGACACCCGAAGGCGATATCGTCGAGCGGATTTGCGCCTTCTTCGAGGCCCGGATCGCGGCGCTCACGGCGGCAGGCGTCGCCCGCGAGCGGCTTATCCTCGACCCCGGCATGGGCTTCTTTCTCGGCGCCAAGCCGGAAACCTCCTTTGAGGTTCTTTCGAGAACGGATGAGATTCGGAACCGCTTCGGGCTTCCGGTCTTCATTTCGGTGTCCCGAAAGTCCTTTCTCCGGGCGGTGACGGGGCGAAGCCCGGGCGAGGCGGGGGCGGCGACGCTCGCGGCCGAGCTTCTCGCGGTCGAGCGGGGGGCAGGCTGTATCCGCACCCATGAGCCGCGGCCCCTCGCTGACGCGCTGGCCGTTCTGGCCCGCTTCGGAACGGTTTCGGAGCAGGGCTGAAAGAAATCGCAAGAAATATTTAACTGCAATTGGCGCATAGATTCCTATATTCGCCACATATAGTTTGCATGAATGTGTCGTAGGGGGCGTGCCGGGGCCTTGGGGGCTATTGGCTGGCCAGAGTGAGACACAGACCGAGACAGGGCGCGAGGACCGTTCAATTCATGGCCCGCAAATATTTTGGTACGGATGGAATCCGGGGCACCGCCAATACCGGAAACATGACCGCGGAAACGGCGCTGCGTGTCGGTATGGCGGCCGGCCGGGTCTTCCGGCGCGGTGAGCATCGCCACCGTGTCGTGATCGGCAAGGATACGCGCCTCTCGGGGTACATGCTGGAGCCCGCGCTCACCGCCGGCTTCACCTCCATGGGCATGGATGTCTTCCTTTTCGGCCCGCTGCCGACGCCCGCCGTCGCCATGCTCACGCGTTCGCTGCGCGCAGACCTCGGCGTGATGATCTCCGCCTCGCACAATTCTTTTCAGGATAACGGCATCAAGCTGTTCGGTCCGGACGGTTTCAAGCTCTCCGACGAAGTGGAGCTCGCGATCGAGCACCACATGGACAATGGCCTCGCGGACAATCTGGCGGGGCCGCGCGAGCTCGGCCGCGCGAAACGTATCGACGATGCGCAGGCGCGCTACATCGAGCATGTGAAGCATACATTTCCCCGGCAGCAGACGCTTGAGGGCCTGCGCATCGTCATCGATTGCGCGAATGGCGCCGCCTACAAGGTGGCGCCAGCCGTCCTTTGGGAGCTCGGTGCCGAAGTCGTCACCGTCGGCACGGACCCGAACGGTTTCAATATCAACGAGGAATGCGGCTCCACGGCGCCCGATCGCATGTGTGCGACGGTGCGCGAGCGCCGCGCCGATATCGGTATCGCGCTTGATGGCGATGCGGACCGCGTCATCATTGCGGATGAGAACGGAAAGATCGTCGATGGCGATCAGATCATGGGGCTGATTGCCCGGCACTGGAAGGAAATGGGTACGCTTTCAGCGCCCGGCGTCGTTGCGACCGTCATGTCCAATCTCGGGCTTGAGCGCTATCTGCGCTCGCTCGATCTCGATCTCGTGCGCACGCAGGTCGGCGACCGCTATGTCGTGGAGCACATGCGTGCGCACGGCTACAATGTCGGTGGCGAGCAGTCGGGCCACATCGTGCTCAAGGATTTCTCGACGACCGGCGACGGGCTTATCGCCGCGTTGCAGGTGCTCGCCGTCCTCAAGGCGGAAGACCGGCCGGTGAGCGAACTCACCAATGTTTTCGAGCCGTTGCCGCAACTCCTGAAGAACGTCCGTTTCAAGCGGGGCGAGCCGCTGAAGGACAAGGATGTGCAGGATGCGATCCGCGAAGGCGAAAGCAGGCTCGGCGCGGGCGGCCGCCTTGTCATTCGCAAGTCGGGCACGGAACCGCTCATTCGCGTGATGGCGGAAGGCGACGACGAAAAGCTCGTCGCTGCCGTCGTCAACGACATCGCCGCCGTGATCGAACACAACGCCGCTTGATATCTCCTCTCAGGGCGCGAAGCTTGAGCGGGCCTTCACGCCCCAATGGCCGTTTTCCAGTGTGACAACATAAATCGAGTCGAAATGACCGATTGTGCTGCCGTCCGCGCGGTAGCGGGCGAAACGGGTGTCGAAGTGAACCTTGTCGGTGCCGGCATGGATCACTTCCCTGCGCTCCCAGTCGGAATGATCCCATTCCGCAAGCGCGCCGCGCTCGAAGGTATCCTTCGGATGCCAGCCCGGCTTGTCGATGATGGCGAGCGTTCCCGAGGCCAGGCGAATGCTCGGAAAATTGAATGTCGCCTCCCAGGCTTCAAGGTCGCGCGCGTTGAACGCGGTCATGAAATCGTCCAGGCATTTCTGTGCCCCGGCGATGGCATCGGCGTGGTCCGTCATGGCCTGTATCTCCTCCCGTCGAGATGTGTTTTTCTACTCATCCACGCTTACATGAGAAACATCAAATGCAGAACGGCAAACAGGGGCGCGTGCTCATCGTCGCAGGTTCGGACTCGGGCGGCGGCGCCGGCATCCAGGCCGACATCAAGGCCGTCACCGTCATGGGTGGTTTCGCCACCACGGCGGTCACCGCGATCACCGTTCAGAACACACTTGGCGTTCACGGCATACATGAGGTGCCCGTCGATATCGTTGCGGCGCAGATGCGTGCCGTGCTTGACGATATAGGCACCGACGCCGTCAAGACCGGCATGCTGCACAGCGCGGCAATTGTCGAAGCCGTGGCGGAGGAGCTTTCCCGTCTCGACGAACTGCCGCCCCTCGTCGCCGATCCGGTGATGGTGGCAAAAGGGGGCGCATCGCTTCTCGAGGATGCGGCCGTCGCCGCACTTCGCGAGGTGCTGATCCCGCTCTCGGCCCTCGTCACGCCCAATGTCCCGGAGGCCGAAATCCTCACGGGCCGCAAGATTGTCGACGTGGAGGGGCAAAAGGCTGCTGCCGATGCGCTGCTCGGTCTCGGCGCCGAGGCCGTTCTCATCAAGGGCGGTCACCTTTCGGGCGACCTCATCTTCGACGTGCTGGCGACGCAGGAGACGATCCAGATATTTTCCTCGCCGCGCATCGACACGCGCCACACACATGGCACGGGCTGCACGCTTGCATCCGCCATCGCCGCGCTTCTCGCGCAGGGCGTGGACCTCACCGCCGCCGCCGCCGCGTCGCGCGACTATGTGCATGAAGCCATTCGCACGGCGCCCGGTTTCGGCAAAGGGCACGGGCCGCTCAATTTTCTTGCGGTACTCGATGACGACGACGAATAGCGTTCAGATTTTGCGTTCCATCAGCGGCAACTTGCGTCCCGGCACCGATCCGGAAGGCGCTTCGCCGCATATGTTGAAGCCTTCGCTTTCGTAGAAACCGGTGGCGTTCGGATCGGCTTCCACTCTCACGCGGCGGACGCCGTGGCGGCGCGCATGGTCCAGCATGTCCTGCATCAACCGGTGTCCGATGCCCGTGCCGATGTAGCGCGGTGCAACGAAGAACTCCTCCACATCGGCCGCGCCGTCATGGTAGCTCGCGGCGGAGAAGCCCGCGATCTCGCGGCCGGCCTGCGCCACGCGCATGCGGAAGCGGGCGATCTTTTCCGGTGTTACCCGGAGTTCGTCGCGACAGTTCTTCAAGAACTCTTCGTCATAGCCCCAATGGGCTTTCGACGCCTGTGCGAGCTCGGATAGCACCTCGCACTCGTCGGGCAGGACGGGGCGTATGAGCAGCGGCTGATGTTTCCGTGCGGTCATGGCGGCTCCTCCAAGACGAGGAGCGTAGCAACAAGCCGCCGGGCCTTAAAGACGATTGAGTCGTAAAACCTCAGGCGGGATCACGCAGGCTCGACGATCCCGATATGGGATTCCGAAAGCAGCGAGGCGACGACGGTGAGTCCGCGCGCAAGTTCCTCGCGTGTTTGCGGCTGGCCGATCGCGAGGCGCACATGGCGCGCGGCGCGGTCGGTCCGTCCCACCATGAAATCCTCACCAGCGGCGATAGCGACGCCGCGCGCGCGCGCCGCTTCCACGAAACCGTGCGCGCGCCACGCGTCGGGCAGCTCAAGCCACACATAAAGGGCGGCTGATTGCGCCGTCAGCCTTTGTCTGCCGAGCGCCTGCGTCGTCATCTCATGGCGTGCAGCCATTTCGGTGCGGATGCGCGCACAAAGTTCTGCCGCATCGCCGGATTCGATCAGGCGGCTGCCAAGTTCCGCCATGAGCGGCGGCACCGTCTGGCCGAAGCCGTTCTGGATCGCACGGGCGCGTTCCAGCAGCCGCGGTGGCGGTTTCAGGAAACCCACGCGCAAGCCGCAGCCAACGGTTTTGGCGAAGCTCGTCGCGTACCAGGTGCGCTCGGGTGCGAATTGCGCGATGGGCGGAGGGCGCTCTCCGGCAAGCGCGCCGTATATGTCGTCCTCGATGATCGAAATATCGTGCGTAGCCGTCATCTCCGCGATCCGCCGGCGTCTCGCCTCGCTCATGGTGGCGCCTGTCGGGTTTTGCAGCGTCGGCACGATGAAGAGTGCGGCGGGATGCTGTTCGCGGATGGCGCGCTCGAGTGCTTCCGGCACCATGCCTTCCGCATCGATGTCGACAGGTGCGACGCGGCGGCCCATGAGGCCCGCCTGTTGCACCATGGCGTGATAGGTCAGTTCTTCGGTGAGGATGAGGTCGCCGGGCTCCGTCGCTGCGAGAATGGATGTGAGGATCGCCTGCTGCGTGCCCGAGCAAACGAGCACGCCGCCGGGTTGCAGGGTGAAATCTCCAAAGGACAGCCACGCGGCTGCGGCGCGGCGGTGCCGTTCCTCGCCGCCCGGTGCCAGATAGGTATTGAAGGGGGAGGGGGCGCCGTGAGCTTGCTCTTCGGCGAGCAGTGAGGTCATGGCGGCTCCCACGATCTCCGTCTGTCCGGCGGGTGGCGCGAGAGCCGCCTTCATCGCGGCCACGGTCGCTTCCGGCATGGTGAGGAAGGCGGCAGAGCCGACGCCCGTTCCGCCCTGCACATGAACGCCCTGTCCGAGCACATAGGTGCCCCGGCCGACTTCGCCTGCTACTTCGCCCCGGCTTGCCGCGAGTGCATAGGCGCGTGAAACGGTGCCGACGGTCACGCCGAGTTCATAGGCGAGGTCGCGAAGCGGCGGCAGTCTCGTGCCGGGCGGCACGGCTCCGGACCGGATGGTATCGCGCAACCGGTCGGCGATGGCGCGGTAGCGTGGGCCTGGCCGGGCGGCGATGTCCTCGCGATCGAAGATTGAAATTGTCATGGTAACAATAAACTCATTGAATCCATTTTTTGAGTCAATCATGTTCTGAATACGGTGACAATCACGGATTTCCTGCGATCTCTGAGCCAAATCTGATTACATTGTACCGATACAATCGACGACGAGAAGGGACGAAGGGTGATGAAAGCGGTTCTCTATCAGGTCGATGCCTTTGCGGATCGCGTCTTCGAGGGCAATCCGGCGGCCATTGTGCCGCTGTCCGAATGGCCGTCCGATGACGTCATGCAGGCGATCGCGGCGGAGAACAATCTTGCCGAGACCGCGTTCTTCGCGCCTGAAGGCGAGGGGTACCGGCTGCGCTGGTTCACGCCGGCCGTCGAGGTCGATCTCTGCGGCCACGCGACGCTCGCTTCCGCTCACGTCCTGTTCGCGCATCTGGGATATGCGAAGCCTGAAATCCACTTCGAGACGCGAAGCGGCACGCTCGTCGTGACACGCGAGGGCGACAGGCTCTCCATGAATTTTCCAGCCGCCAGTCCGAAGCCTTATCCCGCTCCGGAAGCGATTGCCGAAGCGCTCGGCGGCAAGGCGCGCGTCTGGCTCAAGACGTCGAACCTCATGGCCGTCTTCGACACGGCGGAGGAGGTCGTCGCCCTCACGCCCGATTTTCCCGCGCTCGGCCGTCTGCTCACGCCGCTCAATGCAGGGCTCATCGCCACGGCGCCGGGAAGCGACGGTATGGATTTCGTGTCGCGTTTCTTCGCACCCTCTCACGGCATCGACGAAGATCCGGTCACGGGCTCGGCCCATTGCACCAGCGTTCCCTATTGGTCGAGAAAGCTCGGCAAGGCCGATCTCGTCGCGCGGCAGGTCTCGAAACGCGGCGGTACGCTCTGGTGCACGGATGCGGGTGAGCGTGTGATCCTGCGCGGGCGCTGCGCCGACTACATGAAGGCCGAAATCTCTTTCTGACTTCTTTCATGGCGGTGCCACGATGCACGACCAGGCCTGCCGCAGGTCTTTCTCGCGCTGAAGTTCATCGGCTTTGCCTATATCTGCTGGCTCGCATGAACGCTCGCCCGGTCGGGTTTCGGCGGACAGACGCACGATTTCGCGCCCTCCTTCTGGGCGGGCGTGGCGCTTCACCCGGTGAACCCGAAAGACTATGTGCAGACCGTCATGGTCTTTTCGGCCTTCGTCGTTCCCGAAACTGCCTACACGCCGCAGGCCATCATTCTCGCCGTGCTCTGCCTCGTCACGATGATGGCGGCAACCTCGCTCTGGGGGATGGGCGGCAATGCGATCCGCCTCTTCGTGCGCGACCCGCGGGTGATGCGCTTCGTCGCCGTTGCCGCTTCCGCCTTCATGGTGGCGAGCGTCGGCGCGGCGCTCATTCTTTGAATCCCGTTCGCCACTCACTCACCGCGATCCCGGCAAGGATGAAGGCGAGTCCCGTCAGGACACGGAAGCTCAGTTCCTCGCCGAAGACGAGATAACCCGCGAACGCCGCAAAGACGGGCACGAGGTAGTTGGTGAGCGAGACGAAGGTCGGTCCTGCGCGGTCGATGAGACGGAAGAAGACGAGGGCGGCGAGCCCCGTCGAAAAAATCCCAAGCCCCGCCACGCCGAGGAGCGAAGCCGCACTTGCCGATGCAAGCGCCGCGGGCGGCGTGACGATGCCGGCCATCGCGGTGCCCGCGACAGCGCCCGCCACCATAACGCCGGACGACTTCACGAGCAGCGGCATCTCCGGCGCAAGCCGCGCCATGACATTGTTGCAGGCAAAAAAGAAGGCGCCCGCCAGCACGGCGAGCTGCCCGAGGAGCCTGTCGCCGCCCGACGCCATGTCGGCAAGCGCGGCTGGACCGAGCACGATCACGAGGCCCGCAAAGCCGGTTGCAAATCCCGTCAGGCGCAGGCGCGTGATGCGTTCTTCAGCCAGAAGGAAGTGAGCGATGACCAGCGTTGCAAGCGGTGTGAAGCCGATCAGGATACCTGCGAGTGCAGAGGGCACATGCTGCTGACCCCAGCTGATGAAGAAGAAAGGCGCAATGTTGCCGACAAGGGCGAGGCCCACGAGCCAGATCCAGTGGCCGCCTTCCCGGGGCAGCGTCTTGCCGGCGCTGAGGGCGAGCGGCAGCAACAGGGCCGCACCCATGATCAGCCGTCCGGCCATGGTCCATTCGGGGGGCACGGTGTCGACGGCGATCCTCGCGAAGGCGAAAGCCGATCCCCAGAGCGCGACCAGCAGGCCGAGCATCAGCCAATTCGAACTTCTGTGCGGCAAGGGCGATTCCCGGGTTCGGCGCAAACGCGCCCGCTTTCGATACAGGCGTCTTACCATACTCAATCTGCGGAGTTCCGCGGGTTCCCGGGGCTGCGCCGTTCCGTCGCCCCCAAGTCGCCCAGCCGTCATTTGACTTGGCATCGGCAGAAGCCTATATGCGGCGGCGGGACACCCCTCCCCACCGAGGGGCAGCTATCTGAAAGGGTAGGTTGCAAATGACCGCCACTGAGCGTCCGGATGTGCGTCCGGCCAATCCGCACTTCTCTTCCGGCCCCTGTGCCAAACGGCCGGGCTGGACCGCCAAAAATCTCGAAAACGCCCTTGTCGGCCGCAGCCATCGCTCGAAGCCGGGCAAGGCGCGCCTCGTCGACGCCATCGAAAAGACCCGCAGCGTGCTCGGCGTGCCCGCCGACTACCGCATCGGCATCGTGCCCGCCTCCGACACCGGCGCCGTGGAAATGGCGCTCTGGTCGATGCTGGGGCCACGCGGCGTCGACATGCTCGCCTGGGAAAGCTTCGGCGAAGGCTGGATCACCGATGTCGTGAAGCAGCTCAAGCTCAAGGACACGCGCGTCCTCAAGGCTCCCTACGGCGAACTCCCGAATCTCGTCGAGGTCAATTTCGACAACGACGTCGTCTTCACCTGGAACGGCACCACGTCGGGCGTCCGCGTGCCGAATGGCGACTGGATCGCACAGGACCGTGCGGGCCTCACCATCTGCGATGCAACGTCCGCCGCCTTCGCGCAGGACCTCGCATGGAGCAAGCTCGATGTCGTCACCTTCTCCTGGCAGAAGGCGCTCGGCGGCGAGGCCGCGCATGGCATGCTGATCCTTTCCCCGCGCGCCGTCGAACGGCTCGAGAGCTACACGCCGGCCTGGCCGCTGCCGAAGATTTTCCGCATGACGAAGGGCGGCAAGCTCATCGAAGGTATCTTCAAGGGCGAGACGATCAACACACCGTCCATGATCTGCGTCGAGGATTATCTCGATGCGCTCAACTGGGCGGAATCGATCGGCGGCCTTCGTTCGCTCATCGGCCGCGCCGATGCCAACACCGCCGTCATCGCCGAATGGGTCGGCCGCACGCCCTGGGCCGATTTCCTCGCGAAGGAAATCGAAACCCGGTCCAACACGTCCGTCTGCCTCAAGATCGTCGATCCGCGCGTCACCGCGCTTTCGGAAGACGATCAGGTCGCCTTCGCCAAGAAGATCGCCGACCTTCTCGACAAGGAAGGTGTGGCGAACGACATCGCGGGCTATCGCGATGCGCCGGCCGGCCTTCGCATCTGGGCGGGCGCAACGGTCGAGACGACCGACATGCGTGCGCTGATGCCCTGGCTCGACTGGGCCTTCGCGGAAGCGATCTCCTCGCTCAAGGCGGCGGCGTAAGAATTTCCATTCGTATTCGGCCCTGATCCGGCGGGCATCGCGTCCCGCCGGGCAGGTGCCTATCCAACCAGGAGGCGTGAATGCCCAAGGTCCTGATTTCCGACAAGCTCTCCCCCGCCGCCGTGCAGATATTCAAGGATCGCGGCATCGAGGTGGACGTGAAAACCGGTCTCGACCGGGACGAGCTCATCAAGATCATCGGCGAGTATGACGGTCTCGCCATCCGCTCGGCGACGAAGGTGACGCCGCCCGTTCTCGAAGCGGCGAAGAAGCTGAAGGTCGTCGGTCGCGCCGGCATCGGCGTCGACAATGTCGATCTCCCGGCTGCGACCGCGGCGGGCGTCATCGTCATGAACACGCCCTTCGGCAATTCGATCACGACGGCCGAGCACGCCATTGCCATGATGCTGTCGCTGGCGCGCGACATTCCGCAGGCGAATGCCTCCACCCATGCGGGCAAGTGGGAGAAGTCGAAGTTCATGGGCGTCGAAGTGACCGGCAAGGTGCTCGGCGTCATCGGTTGCGGCAATATCGGCTCCATTGTCGCCGATCGCGGCCTCGGTCTGCGCATGAAGGTCGTTGCCTTCGATCCGTTCCTCACGCCCGAGCGCGCGCAGGATATCGGCGTCGAAAAAGTCGAGCTCGACGATCTCCTGAAGCGCGCCGACTTCATCACGCTGCACACGCCGCTCACCGACAAGACGCGCAACATCCTGAATGCGGAAAACATCGCGAAGTGCAAGAAGGGCGTCCGCATCGTCAACTGCGCGCGCGGCGGCCTCATCGTGGAAGCCGACCTCAAATCCGCGATCGAAGCCGGTCATGTGGCCGGCGCGGCGCTCGACGTCTTCGAGGAAGAACCCGCGAAGTCGAACCCGCTCTTCGGCATGGAGCAGGTCATCTGCACGCCGCATCTGGGCGCCTCCACCAACGAAGCGCAGGAGAACGTTGCGCTCCAGGTCGCCGAGCAGATGGCGGACTATCTCCTCACCGGCGCGATCACCAATTCGATCAACGTGCCTTCCGTCTCCGCGGAAGAAGCGCCGAAGCTCACGCCGTTCCTCACCCTTGCCCAGCAGCTCGGTTCCTTCGCGGGCCAGCTCACGGAGACGGGCATTTCCGCCGTCACCATCGAATATGCCGGCGACGTCGCGGAGATGAACACGCGCGTGCTCACCAATGCCGCGCTCACGGGCCTTCTCAAGCCGCAGCTTGAGGACGTGAACATGGTCTCAGCGCCGGTGATCGCGAAGGAACGCGATATCAAGGTGTCCGAGGTGAAGACCGAGCAGCAGGGCGCCTATGAGACCTATATCCGCCTCACGGTGAAGACGGAGCGGCAGGAGCGGTCCGTCGCGGGCACGGTCTTCTCCGGCGGCCTTCCGCGCATCATCCAGATCAAGAGCGTCAACATGGAAGCGACGCTCGGCCGCCACATGCTCTATGTGACGAACCAGGACAAGCCCGGCTTCATCGGCGCGCTCGGCTCGACGCTCGGCAAGGCGGGCATCAACATCGCCAACTTCAATCTCGGTCGCGAGGCGGCGGGTGGCGATGCGATCTGTCTCATCGAGGTCGATGGCGATGTCACGGCGGAAACGCTTGCCGAAATCCAGGCTCTGCCGCATGTCGTGCAGGTGAAGTCGCTCAGCTTCTGATCTTCCGCACAGGCCAATCCGGCAAAGGCGGCGCTCTCCGGGGCGCCGCCTATTTCTTTTTCGCGGCCTCTTCCAGCTCCTCGATCCTTCGCCGATAGGCATCTGCGTCGCCGAAGGCGACGAAGTCGAGATAATGTTCATGCGCGCCGATGGCCTTCTTTGCGTGCTTGATCGGGCACCAGTAGGCTTCCGTGCGGCCCGCGATTTCGCGCACATAGGCAATGAGGCCGTTCGCATAGGAGCAGTAGGCGCAATTCAGTTTTTCGAGCGCGTTGAGATAGGCAAGGTGGCCGCGGTCGAAGAGAAGGTAGTCGCTCCGTTTCACCTTCTCGATGCCATAGGCCGGAAAGCAGACCGCCTGATAGATCGACACGCATATGTCGAGAAACACCAGGGGTACGATCAGCGAATAAATGACGGGCGCGGTCAGCACCACGAGCGGCTTCGCGTTCAGAATGTAGCGTCCGAGCCGCGTCTGCAGTTCGCGGTGCCGGCGCAGGATTTCCTCCTCGAAGACGGCGCGGCCGTGCTCGATCCCGTAGCGCAGGGCCGCGGCCTGCCGGGCCACCTCCGCCTCCAGCTCCAGTTGCAGCGCCTGAATGCGGGCGCTCAGTTCCTTGATCGTGTCGCTCATGGCTTGCCCCTCCGCTGGGTCCGGCAGTTTGCCGGGATCCCCATGATCTGCCCAATCGGACCGGCATGCCAGCATGCCGGCCAGACGAGCCGGTAACCTTTCCTTAACCGTCCTGTTGGGAGACTGGCCCCGGGTGTGTTGAGTATTGCCGGGGGGCAAAATGGATATGGGATCGAACGGGTTCCGTGACTCGAGGCTGGACTGGATTTACAGTTATTGGCTGCAAAAAAGGGGGGGCCGGCGAGCTGCGTCGCGTGGCGATCTCGCTCCGTTCGAGATCAAACCCGTCCTGCCGATCCTCAATCTGATCGATGTGCGGCGCGAACCGCTTGGCTTCCGGCATCGCCTCGTCGGTACGGAAATCGTGGAGCGCCTGGGGCGAGACGCGACGGGCTGCTGGGTCGGACCGGCGCTTTACGGTCCTGCCTGGCAGGGCATCTTCGACGGTCTCCGTGCCGTCACGGAGGAAGTCCGTCCTTATCGGCGCATCACCCGCCTCGACTGGCATGCGCGGCACTGGCTCTCGATGGAGTCGCTGGAACTTCCCCTCATCGACGACGAGGGCGAGGTCAACATGATCGTGCGCGCGGCAAGCTATTTCATCGATCCGCAGTCGGCGACGCGCGAACGGTGCATCGTCTCGCCGCTCGTGGCCTGAAGGTCTTCAGTTCTTCTTGCTGCAGCCCGGAATGGAAAGGCCCGGCGGCAATATCGTCTTGTCGTCTCCGCAGGCGCGGGACAACTGCTCGTCGGTGAGCCCCACGGCTCGGGTGAAATCCGCGCCTGAAAGGTCGGCGCCTCTCAACGTGGCGCCGGTCAGTACGGCGCCGGCCATGTTGGCGCCGCTGAAATTAGCGCCGTCGAGTTTCGCGCGGTTGAGATGGATACCGGTGAGTTCGGCGCCGCGAAGGCGCGCGCTGGTCAGGTTCGTCCCCTGGAAAGCGGCGAGGCGGAGAAACTGCCCGTCGAAATTCGCTTCCCGGAGATCGCATCGCTCGCAGTTGATGATGGTCTTGAACTGGTCCGAGACGATTTTGCGGCAAGCGCCTGAACTTCCGGCGAGGGTTCGGCGCGCACGGGCGCGACCGTCAGCATCGCCGCGGTCAGCAACATGGCCGCGTATCGTTTCGTCTTGTTGTTTTTCAATCTTTTCAATCCGTTTGCACGAAAGTGCCGTTTACACGAAGGGCGTCGCAATGGCGTACCGCGTTTCAGCGTCTCCCACGGCGTCATGCCGGCGAAGACGCGGAGGCGCTCCACCTGTTCCTCGCCCGGCTGCCCAAGGGGGCTGCTCCAATTTGCGGCGGGCAGGATAACGCCTGAGACGGTCAAAGTCCCTTCCCTTGGGCGCCTCGATCGGATAGACAATGCCAAAGCCCCCGGCGCAAAAGGCCAAGGGGGCTTTCGGCTTGTCTGGGGGTCCGCTCGTCCCGCGGTTCCGGCCGGGCGCTCAACTCTAAGGCATTGAATCAAATGGCAAATGTGGCGGTAGTCGGCTCCCAGTGGGGAGACGAGGGCAAGGGCAAGATCGTGGACTGGCTGTCGGAGCGCGCGGATGTCGTGGTGCGCTTCCAGGGTGGCCATAATGCGGGCCACACGCTCGTCATCGACGGCGTCACCTACAAGCTCTCGCTGCTGCCGTCGGGCATCGTGCGGCCGGGCAAGCTCTCGATCCTCGGCAATGGCGTTGTGCTCGACCCCTGGGCCTTCGCGAAGGAAGTGGACGAGATTGCCGCCAAGGGCGTGACGGTCACGCCCGAAAACCTCAAGATCGCCGAAAACGCCGTCCTGATCCTGCCGGTTCACCGCGAACTCGACGAGATGCGCGAAGGCTCCAATTCCGGCGTGAAGATCGGCACGACGAAGCGCGGCATCGGGCCGGCCTATGAAGACAAGGCGGGCCGCCGTGCCATCCGTGTGATCGACCTTGCGGACCCGTCGACGCTCCCGATCAAGGTCGAGGGACTGCTCGCGCATCACAACGCACTCCGCCGCGGCAACAATCTCGAAGAGCTTCAGCCCGGTCCTATCGTCGAGGCGCTGCTCGCCATTGCGCCGCGCGTCCTCCCCTATGTCGCGCCCGTCTGGAGCGTGCTCGACGAGGCGAAGCGGAAGGGTGAGCGCATCCTCTTCGAGGGCGCGCAGGGCACCATGCTCGATGTCGATCACGGCACCTATCCCTTCGTCACATCGTCGAACACCGTTGCCGGTCAGGCGGCGGGCGGTTCGGGCGTCGGTCCCGGCGCCATCGGTTATGTGCTCGGCATCACCAAGGCCTATACGACGCGCGTCGGCGAGGGTCCGTTCCCGACCGAGCTCACCGACGAGACGGGCCAGCGCCTCGGCGAGCGCGGCCACGAGTTCGGCACGGTCACGGGGCGCAAGCGCCGCTGCGGCTGGTTCGATGCGGTCATGGTGCGCCAGGCGATCAAGACCGGCGGCATCACCGGCATCGCGCTGACGAAGCTCGACGTGCTCGATGGTTTCGACGAGATAAAGGTCTGCGTCGCTTACGAAGTCGACGGCAAGCGGCTCGATCATTTCCCGGCCGGCATGGACGCGCAGAGGAAAGTGACGCCCATCTACGAAACACTCGAAGGCTGGCAGGACAGCACGCAGGGCGCGCGCTCATGGGCGCAGTTGCCCGCCGCCGCCGTCAAATATGTCCGCTACGTGGAAGAACTGATCGAGGCGCCCGTCGCGCTTCTGTCCACCTCGCCCGACCGCGAGGACACGATCCTGATGACCGATCCCTTCGCGGATTAACCTCCTTTCGTCATTGCGAGGAGCGAAGCGACGAAGCAATCCAGAGCGGCTTGCTCAGAGTTTGTCGCCCCTGGATTGCTTCGCGCCTTTCAGTCGCTCGCAATGACGGTTATGGAGCAAACAAAAAAGGCGCCGGAAATTCCGGCGCCTTTTCAGTGTCGTCCGAAAAAACTGTCTTACATCGCGCCCTGCAGCAGCGCGACGAAGACCATGCCGTAGCCGATCACGCCCGCGAGCCAGAGCAGGGTGCGGATGCCCGCAACCGTGATACCGGCGACATAGACGATAGCGTAGAGCACGCGCGCGATGATGAATATCTGTGCGCCGAGCACGCTTGTCGACGTGCTCAGCCCTGTCATCACCAGCGGAATGGCGAAGCAGGCATAGACCAGCAGGTTTTCGAGGTGGTTGAGATAGGCGCGCCGTGCGCGTGCGCCCCATCCCGCCGTCGTTGCCGCCTCGTCGCGATTGCTGATGCCCCAGCCAAGTCCCATCGCGGAGACGTTCGCATTGGCCGACAGCAGGATCAGTATGAAAAGCAGAAGACCGCCCCAGACGAGCGACCAGAGTTCCACCGGCATGGGTTTCCTCCCCAGTTGATTGCCACCGCGCGAAGCTTAAGCGCGATTCGGCTCGTCCGCACCCGGAACTTCCCGCGCAGGCGAAAACGAATCACATGTCGTTCAAACGAATCGGTCCGGTCTATTCCATCAGCACGGCGAGAAGCGCCGTGTCGAAAAGCGGCACCATGCAGAGAACGATGCCGATGGTGGCGATCTGCCAGATGAAGGTACGCACCCAGGGAAGGCCTGCCGCATAGGCGGGGAGATAGGCGAGGCGTCCCCAGAAATAGACCTGCGCGCCGATCTCGCTCCACATATCCGTGCGCTCGGTCGCATAGACGGCGAGCACCACCGCCGCGAAGATGGGGAAGGTTTCGAGGTAGTTGCGCAGCGCGCGCTCCATGCGCCCGGCGAGCCCCGTTGCCGGGCGGTGTTCGTCGCGCGCGCCCACCGTGTAGGCGTTTCCTTCCTGTGCCTTCAAGGCGAAGCTCTGCGCGCCCACCTGCACGAGCCCCAGTACGGCGGCCCAGAACAGCATGGCGATTTCGACGGTCATGGCATTGTCCCGCATCTGGTATGACGTTTGCTGACAATCATACCCACCCTCCCCTTGGGGGAGGGTCGAAAAATTCAAGCAACGCGAAGAATTTTTCGGGGCGGGGTGCGTGGATACGGAGGTACCCCGCCCCGAAATTTGTTTCGCTGCCGCTCGCAAATTTCGACCCTCCCCCAAGGGGAGGGTGGGGAAGAAAGTGAGCCTTCCCTCACCGCCCCAGCAGCGCCTCCGCCTCGCGCATCAGCCTTGCGGTTTTCTCTGCCGCCGGTTCCGCCTTGGACAGCGCCGCTGCCTGTCCCGACCAGAGCTGCATGAATTCCGCGCGGCCGGATTTCGCGCCCGCCGAGGTGAGCGGTACCACCATGGGCCGTTGCGCCGGGAAGGGCGCGGCGCCGTCCTCGTGCCAGCGCATCTCCTCCGTCAGGCGGTTGCGGATCGCGCGCGCCGGGCGTCCGGAAAAGATTTTCGTCACCACGGTCGAATGATCCGACGCCTCGAGAAGCGCCTTCCTGTGCACGGGATGCACGCTCGCTTCGGGGCAGGCGAGATAGGCCGTGCCGAGCTGCACGCCCGCCGCGCCCAGCATGAAGGCCGCCGCGATCCCGCGCGCATCGCCGATGCCGCCCGCCGCGATCACGGGCACCCGCACCGCATCCACCACCTGCGGCACCAGCGCCATGGTGCCCACGGTTCCGAGGTCGACATGGTCGAGGAACGTGCCGCGATGGCCGCCTGCCTCGTGGCCTTGCGCGATCACCGCATCCGCGCCGCCCGATTCCAGCGCGCGCGCTTCCGCCGCCGTCGTCGCGCTGGCGATCACGGCCATGCCCGCCTCCTTCAGCCGCTCCACGATGGCGGGCGCGGGCAGGCCGAAATGAAAACTCGCCACGCGCGGCCGGATGTCCAGAAGTGCGGCCAGCGTTTCCTCGTTGAAGCCCGGCGCGGGCACGGCGGGCTGCGGCACCTCGCCGAGGCCGAGTTCCGCGAAATAGGGCGCGAGCGCCTTCCTCATCGGCCCGGAATCGTAGCCGTCGAGTGAGGGCTCCTCATGTGTGAAGAAGTTGAGGTTGAAGCTCTGATTGGTGAGGCCGCGCAGCGCCGCCGCCGCCTCGCGCAGTTCCTTGCCTGTCATCATCGCGGAACCGAGCGAGCCGAGCCCGCCCGCATTCGACACGGCGGCGGCGAGTTCCGCCGTCGAGGCGCCGATCATCGGGGCCTGGATGATGGGAAGCTCGATCCCGAGAAGCCCCTTCAGGGCCGCCTGTCTGTCCATGTCGCGTCTCTCCTCTGTCGCGCCCTCTTTCCCTTTACCTCTTAAATGGGACGAGTCACACTCGCGGCAACCGAGGGGGGCCGGCAGCAGCCGGCTGAGATGAGCCTGAAGCGGCTCACCACCCTTAAAACCTGATCCGGGTCATGCCGGCGAAGGGACGGGCATTGGCCGAAAGATGGCCGCCACCTCCGCTTACTTCCCGGATTTCCACTCGTGGCCCCATAGGGGCAGGCAGAGGAGATCCATGATGAATGTTCACACGCCGAAGGGCGAGCTCCCGGCGGTCACCACCGGGCCGCTTCCCGCGAGCACCAAGATTTTCACGAGCCCGGAAGGCTTCCCGGACGTCAAAGTGCCCTTCCGCGAGATCGCGCTGCACCCGTCCGCCAATGAGCCGCCGGTCCGGGTCTACGACACGTCGGGCCCCTACACCGATCCTGCCGCTACCATCGACGTTGAGGCGGGTCTCGTCCGCCACCGCGAAGCCTGGATCGAGGCGCGGGGCGGCACGGAGCTTTATGAAGGCCGCGAGGTGAAGCCGGAAGACAACGGCAATGTCGGCGAAAAACATCTCGCGCGCGCCTTCCCGGTCGCCAACCGTCCGCGCCGGGGACTGCCAGGCCATCCAGTCACGCAGTATGAGTTCGCTAAGGCGGGCATCGTCACCGCCGAAATGGCCTTCATCGCCGAACGCGAGAATATGGGCCGCAAGGCCGCGCTCGAAAACGCCGCGCACAAGATCGCCGAGGGCGAGAGCTTCGGCGCCGGCATCCCGGAATTCATCACGCCGGAATTCGTGCGCGACGAGGTCGCCGCCGGCCGCGCCATCATTCCGGCGAACATCAATCACCCGGAACTCGAGCCGATGATCATCGGCCGCAATTTCCTGGTGAAGATCAACGCCAATATCGGCAATTCCGCCGTCGCCTCATCGGTCGCCGAAGAAGTCGACAAGATGGTCTGGGCGATCCGCTGGGGCGCGGACAATGTCATGGACCTGTCCACGGGCCGCAACATCCACAACACGCGCGAATGGATCGTCCGCAATTCGCCGGTCCCCATCGGCACCGTGCCGATCTATCAGGCGCTCGAAAAAGTCGACGGCATCGCCGAAGACCTCACATGGGAAGTTTACCGCGACACGCTGATCGAGCAGGCGGAGCAGGGCGTCGACTATTTCACCATCCATGCGGGCGTGCGTCTCGCCTATGTGCCGCTCACCGCGAAGCGCGTCACCGGCATCGTCTCTCGCGGCGGTTCCATCATGGCGAAATGGTGCCTCGCGCATCACAAGGAGAGCTTCCTCTACACGCACTTCGAAGAGATTTGCGACATCATGCGCCAGTATGATGTCTCCTTCTCTCTCGGCGACGGTTTGCGCCCCGGCTCCATCGCCGACGCAAACGACGAGGCGCAGTTCGCCGAGCTCGAAACGCTGGGCGAACTCACGCAGATCGCTTGGGCCAAGGGTTGCCAGGTCATGATCGAGGGGCCGGGTCATGTGCCGATGCACAAGATCAAGGTCAACATGGACAAGCAGTTGAAGCATTGCGGCGGCGCGCCCTTCTACACGCTCGGGCCGCTCACCACCGACATCGCGCCGGGCTACGACCACATCACGTCGGGCATCGGCGCCGCCATGATCGGCTGGTTCGGCTGCGCCATGCTCTGCTATGTGACGCCGAAGGAGCATCTCGGCCTGCCGGACCGCGCCGACGTGAAGGAAGGCGTCATCACCTACAAGATCGCGGCCCATGCCGCCGACCTCGCGAAAGGCCACCCGGCGGCGCAGCTTCGCGACGATGCGCTAAGCCGTGCGCGTTTCGAATTCCGTTGGGAAGACCAGTTCAACCTCGCGCTCGACCCCGAACGCGCCAAGGAATTCCACGACCGCACCCTGCCGAAGGAAGCCCACAAGGTGGCCCACTTCTGTTCCATGTGCGGCCCGAAATTCTGCTCCATGAAGATCACGCAGGAAGTGCGCGACTATGCGGAAAGCGGCATGGCGGAAATGGCCAGCGAGTTCCGCAATTCCGGCGGTGAGATTTATCTGGAGGAAGCGGACGCGGCGGTGAAAGCGTCCAACAGGGCGCTCGGCGGCAAGGCGGCGGAGTAAAAACTCAGTGTCATCCCGGGGCTTGTCCCCCGGCTTTCGCCGGGATGACATTTTTTGTTTTGATGACTGCCCACAAAAAACAGTGTCACCCCGGCGGAAGCCGGGGTGTGGATTCACATTTGAAGTGCAACAGTTGGTTTGAGAAGAGTTCGGCAGGGGTGCGGAAGTCAAGGCACTTGCGTGGCGTGTTGTTGTAGAGGGCCAGCAGCAGATTGAATCGGCTGTCGGAGAGG